>Ga0206942_1186_pt1 | contig 17734 bp, 18 predicted proteins | sample Alteio_BWOrgHeat_6_FD_153253 | JGI IMG/M metagenome (GOLD analysis project Ga0206942, IMG submission 153253) | Enriched cells from forest soil in Barre Woods Harvard Forest LTER site, Petersham, Massachusetts, United States -... | ecosystem: Environmental > Terrestrial > Soil > Temperate forest > O... | reverse complement strand
TCATGATAACACGGCAACCGCGGCGCGCGATGTGGCGGCGTGGAAAGATCCGTCGAAAGCGGCGATTTGTTCGGCGCTCGCGGGCGAGCTGTATCAGCTCACCCGCCTCGCCGAGAGTATTCAGGATGCCGATGATAACGAAACGTTGTTCGTCGTGCTATCGCGCGAGGCGATCGATCCCGAACCGGCGGATGGCATGGTGCTGACCAGCGTATTTTTCACCGTGCGTAATATTCCAGCGGCGCTGTATAAGGCGCTGGGCGGGTTTGCGACTAATAATGTGAATATGGTGAAGCTTGAGAGTTATTTGCGCAATGGCACCAGCCAGGCGGCGCAATTTTTTATCACTTTCGAGGGACATCCGCGGCAGCGGCCGGTGCAGCTGGCGCTTGAGGAGCTTGGATTTTTTACCAATAAGGTGAATCTGCTGGGTGTCTATCCGGCAGATCCGATTCGCAGTAAAAACTAAACCTTCTTCCGCGTTTTATAAAGCGAATAGAAGACGCCAAGCCCAAGAATGCCCAGCGTGATTTCCAGCGAGAGATTCTGCGGAAATTCTTCGAGGTGCAACGCATCGGCGATGAAGACTTTGCTGCCGATGAAAATAAGCAAGCTGGCGAGCGAATACTGCAGATATTCGAAACGATGCACGATGGCCGCCAGCGCAAAATAGAGCGCGCGCAGACCGAGAATGGCGAAAATATTGCTGGTATAGACGATATACGTATCGGTCGTGATGGCGAAAATCGCGGGCACGGAATCGAGCGCAAAGACGAGATCGACGCATTCAACCACGATCAGCGCGATGAAAAGTGGCGTCACGAAACGGCGCATTTTGTCGCCGACAAATTGTCGCATGAAGAAATGTTTGCCGTGCAGGCTATCCGTCACACGCAGATGTTGGCGCACGAAACGCATGATGCGGTTGCTTTCGATATTCGGTTCTTTCTCGCTGCTGAAGAACATTTTGATGCCGGTGAAAATCAGGAAAATGCCGAACACGTAGAGGGTCCATTCGAAATTCTGTACCAGCTCGGCCCCCAGGCCAATCAACAGGCCGCGTAGGATGATGACGCCGATAATGCCCCAAAAAAGCACACGATATTGATAAAGGCGTGGGATGGAAAAGTAAGAAAAAATCACCGACATGATGAAGAGATTGTCGAGCGAGAGGGTTTTTTCGACAAGATAGCCATTGAGGAAATCTTCGCCCGCATCCTCGCCCAGCACCTGAAAAATGAAGACGGAAAAAGCGAGGCTCACGGCGATGTAAAACACACTCATGCGCAAACTGTCGCGCACGCTCAGCTCACGGGAATTGCGGTTGAATACGCCCAGATCGAGTACCAGCAACACCAGCACCACGGTTAAAAATACGCCCCACATCCATAACGGTTTGTCGAGGATTAGCATGCTAAACATGCGAGCGCTTGAGATGATGGGTGATATCCGCCGGACGATTGAGGAAGGTTTTTTCGATATCCAGACTCGATTTTTTGCCGATTTTTGATTTGTGCTGATGTAGCCAGTCTTCGGTGCGGTCACGGCCAACCTGATGCAGGAAGGTGAAAAACTGCCAGCTGGCATTGAGCTTCGTTTCCGCCGTCATCTCATGCAAATCGCTTGGCGGATTGACCATATGTATATTCACATCGCGGTAATCTTCAGAATTCAGCTTGCCCTGTTCCAGCAGTTCCTTCACGAAATTTACCGCGCGCAATTCGGCAAGCAGGCTCGAGTTGAAGCTGATTTCATTGAGCCGGTTGACGATATCGATCGATTTTTTTGGCGTGCCTGGCCGCTCGATCGGGTTGATTTGCACCAGCATAATATCGTCGCATTCGGTTTTGTAAAACAGCGGCCAGATCGAGGGATTGCCCATATATCCGCCATCCCAATAGGGGACGCCCTCGATTTCCACCGCCTGGAACATAAAGGGTAGGCAGGCGGAAGCGAGGAGCACATCGACGCTGATTTCGTCGCAGCTAAAAACACGCGCCTGCCCGGTTTCCACGTTGGTGGCAGTGACGAAGAGATGCTTGTTAAGTTTGTGCGTGCGTAGCCGGTCGAAGTCGATGATAGTCTCCAGCACGCCGCGCAACGGGTTGATGTTGAGTGGATTCATTTCATAAGGCGAGAACATGCGCGTGATCATATCGAACGCGCTGTAGACGGGACTGTAATCGACCTGGAATGCATCGGCCAGATGCCCGAATGGTGATTGCAACGTGGGGCCTAAAAATCTACTGACACCGCTGATCTCGGCCCAGAATTTGGCGAGTTGGTCTTTGGCACCCTGGCGGCCATTTTCCTCGTAGCCTTCGATCAGCACGGCGGCATTCATCGCGCCCGCGCTGGTGCCACTGATGCCGACAATATCGATATCCTCTTCCTCCAGCAGCCGATCAAGCACGCCCCAGGTGAAGGCGCCATGCGCTCCGCCGCCCTGCAGCGCCAGATTGAGTTGGAGTTGATGTTTGGATTTCGGTAATTTTGCCATAACGCCCATAACTATGTGATAGGGGCGTTATAGCATCATGTAGCCGCACAGAGAAGATAATATACGGTAAAGAAAGACGATTAAGAGAGAAGATTTTGATTCGGGGTGTTCTCGCTATCCGTCAGGCTCGCCGTTGCTTGCGGATCGAGCAACCCAACGCTTTGCAAATAGCTTTGCGCTTGCGGGCTGAGACTCAATACAAACGAGGAGGTCGCCGCCGGGGTGGATGTCGTCGCGGTGGTTGTCGTATCGCTGTCGCCGTCGCTATCGGTGGCGCCAGTTAAGGCATCGACAGCCCCGGCATGATGATGGCCGCCGCCCCCATGATGCGGTTTGGTTTTCGCTTGATCGAAAAGTTGCTGTAACGCGGTGGAAGTGGTTGCACTGGTAGTTGAGTCGATGGCCATGATTGCCTCCTGTTAAAAATGTGACGTTGGTTGCTTGCGCGTGTGCATATTGTCGTAAATTTTACGCTAGATTATGCAATATGCATGCCGAAGCAGGGGGTTATGCAAAAAACCACATTGAATTTTGCTCGTGTGGCACGTATAGAAAGCCCATGAAGCCCTTATTTTATCAGAGTTCCCTCGGGGTCCGCATTGCCTATCAGCAGCAGCCGGGCGAGGGGGTGGGGGTGGTGTTCCTCCATGGCTGGCGGTCGGAAATGTCTTCCACCAAGGCCAGCGCGCTAGGGGAATTTTGTGCCGCAAACAACATTTCGCTGACCCGTTTTGACTATTTTGCCCATGGCGCATCAGAAGGCGACTTTCTGGATTTCACCCTTGGCCGCGCGCTCACCAATGTGCTCGAAGTGTTAGACCAACTGGCACCCGGTCCACAGATCATTGTCGGCTCCAGCATGGGTGGATGGCTCGGCCTGCTGGCAGCGAAAGAGCGTCGTGAGCAAATTGTTGGGCTGGTCGGCATCGCTGCAGCGCCGGATTTCACCGTGCCGATGCTGCATCAGAAAATGACCAGTGCGCAACGCGAGGAAATCGAGCGCGAAGGCGTGATCTGGATGCATAGTGATTTTAACAATAACGACTACCCGCTGACGCTGGCATTCATTCGCGATGGCAATGCGCATGCGCTGCTCGACCACCCGATTCCACTCGAGATCCCGATCCATCTGATTCAGGGTCAGCAGGATGATTCCGTGCCATGGGAAACTGCACTGGCGATTGCCGACCGGGTGATTGGCAAGAATGTGACCGTGACGCTGATCAAAGACGGCGATCACCGCCTCAACCGCGAAGAAGACCTCTCACGCATGTATGATGCGGTACTGCGGATTCGCGGCGTTTAATAATCGACCTTCATAAAATACAGCGCATGCGCGGGTGCCGTCGGTCCGCCGGCCACGCGGTCACGCGCTTCCAAGGCTTCGCGCATACGGTCGGGTGTCCATTTGCCGATGCCGACTTGCACCATCGCACCCACCATATTGCGCACCTGATGGTGCAGGAACGAGCGCGCGGAGGTTTTGATCATCACCTGCTCGGGCCGATGTTTCAGCCGCGTGATTTCGAATGTATCGAGCGTGCGCATTGGGTTTTTTGCCTGGCATTCGCGGTCGCGAAACGTCGTGAAATCATGATGGCCGAGCAGATGCTGCGCCGCTTCGCGCATCGCCTCGAGATCCATTTCTTTCGGCACATGCCAGCAATGCGCGGCATCGATGGTGGCCCACGACGAGCGGTTGAGGATGCGATAGAGATAATGGCGGCGCTTGGCATCAAAGCGGGCGTGAAAATCATCGGCCACCAGCTCGGCATTCAGTACCACGATGGGGTGCGGCAATAAATACGTGTTCACACCTTTACGAATATTCACCGGCTCGCGCGCCACTGGCAAATCGACATGCGCGATCTGGCCCCGCGCGTGCACGCCCGCATCGGTGCGGCCTGCGCAATAGACTTCGACCGGCGCTTGCGCAAATTTGGCGAAGGCTTCCTCCAGCGCGCCCTGCACCGTGTGGCTGCCCGCCTGCTTTTGCCAGCCACGGTAGGGTTCGCCGTCATATTCAATGGTAATTTTATAGCGGGGCATGGTAGGATAGGGCCTAGCGTTTAGAGGTTAGGGGCTAGGTATATAACCGGTTCGTCATCTCAGCGGAAGCTGGAATACAGTTTCCGGCCCTGGTTTATGCAGCTTACGCTGGAATGATGGAGATTGCGATGAAAGACATCTATCCAGTTCCCGAAAAACTCGCCAAATCCGCGCATATCGATCAGGCGCGCTATCAGGAAATGTACGGTGCGTCGATCACCGATGCGGAGGCATTCTGGGGCGAGATGGCCCAGGATTTTGTCTGGCAGAAAAAATGGACGAAGGTCAAAAACGGTAGCTTCACCGGCGATGTGCGAATCAAGTGGTATGAGGGTGCGAAACTCAACATCACCGAAAATTGTATCGACCGCCATGCTGCGGCAACGCCGGATAAAACCGCGATTATCTGGCAAGGCGATAATCCTGAGTATGTGCGCCATATCAGCTATCGCGAGCTGCTTGCAGAAGTGAGCCGCACCGCCAATGCGATGCGCGCGCTGGGTGTGAAAAAAGGAGATCGCGTCACCATCTATATGCCCATGGTGCCAGAAGCGGCCTATGCGATGCTCGCCTGCGCACGCATCGGTGCGATTCACTCCGTCGTGTTCGGCGGCTTCTCGCCCGATTCGATCAAAAGCCGCATCGAGGATTGCGAGAGCGATTTCGTCATCACCGCGAATGAAGGCTGGCGCGGCGGCAAGCGGATTGCGCTCAAAACCAATGTCGATGCCGCGATCAAGGATTTGAAAGTGCGCCACGTGTTGGTGCTGCGCCATACCGACGCCGACGTGCCGATGCAAATCCCGCGCGATGTGTGGTGGCATGAAACCGTACCCAACCAATCCGCGGAGTGCGTGCCGGAAGTAATGGATGCCGAAGACCCGCTCTTCATCCTCTACACCTCCGGCTCCACCGGCAAACCGAAGGGTATGCTGCACACCACCGCCGGTTACATGGTGTTCACCGCACTCACCACGAAATATGTTTTCGACCTGCAGCCCGGCGATATCTACTGGTGCACGGCCGATGTGGGTTGGATCACCGGTCATAGCTATATCGTCTACGGCCCGCTCGCCAATGGCACCACCATGCTGATGTTCGAGGGCGTGCCGAACTACCCCGATGCCTCGCGCTATTGGCAAATCGTCGATCAATTCAAAGTAACAAAATTCTATTCCTCGCCCACCGCCATTCGCGCGCTGATGCGGCTTGGCGACGCACCGGTGAAAGCAACCTCGCGCGCCAGTTTGAAAATCATGGGCAGCGTCGGCGAACCCATCAACCCCGAAGCATGGCGCTGGTTTTATGACGTCATCGGCGAGGGTCGCGCACCAATTATGGACACGTGGTGGCAAACCGAAACCGGCGGCCATATGCTCACCCCACTGCCTGGCGCCACACCGCTGAAGCCCGGCTCCTGCACGCTCCCATTCTTCGGCGTGCAGCCCCAGATTTTCGACGCGCAAGGCAAGCTGCTCACAGGCGTTGCCGAAGGCATGCTCTGCATCGCCGACGCCTGGCCCGGCATGGCGCGCACCATCTGGGGCGACCATGCGCGCTATATCAAAACCTATTTCTCGACCGTGCCCGGCCATTATTTCACTTCCGACGGCTGTAAGCGTGATACGGACGGTTATTTTTGGATCACTGGCCGCGTCGATGATGTGATCAACGTCTCCGGCCACCGCATCGGCACAGCGGAGGTGGAGTCGGCACTCGTCGCGCACCAGCATGTGGCGGAGGCGGCGATCGTCGGCTACTCGCATGATATCAAGGGGCAGGGGATTTACGCCTACGTGACGCTGAAAGAAGGCATCGCCGAAGTGGAGGCGCTCGAGAAAGAGCTAAAACAATGGGTGCGCCAGCAAATCGGCGGTCTCGCGGTGCCGGATCATATCCATCTCACCCCCGGCCTGCCGAAAACGCGCTCGGGCAAAATCATGCGCCGCATTTTGCGCAAAATTGCGGAGAACGAGACGGAAAATCTCGGCGACACCTCGACCTTGCTCGATCCCGGCGTAGTCGATGCGCTGATTCAGACCCGCAAGAACCGGCCCTAAGCGCGCGCATGGCGGCGTAGCGCAAAATAAGGAAGCATAAGAAAAAATAAGCCCCCGCAGGGCGAATTAAGCCGGATCCAGGAATTATTGTGCCAGGGCCATGAAAATCCTTGAGATTCGTATCAACAGTTGCTACCTCTTCCGGCCTTACGCATCCAAGATGCGCGCGGAGGGGTGGCCGAGTGGCTGAAGGCGGCAGATTGCTAATCTGTTATACGGTTAACTCCGTATCGTGAGTTCGAATCTCATCTCCTCCGCCAGTTTACTATCCGGTGGGACACGTTAAGGTCCGTAAATCCAAGCAAATAAGCCAGTTTATGAGAATTTAGCCACCATTGGCGGTCGCCATCGTCCGCTTGCATCCGCCCCTATACCGTGGTAAGAACCGTGGTAGCGAATGACCACGGGTGGAAAGTTACCACGATGTTGCTAACCAACGCTGAATGCCTCAATGCCAATTCACAAGGAAAGCAGATTCGTAAGCTTTCCGACGGCGCTGGCCTTTATCTCTGGGTTTACGCGGATGGACGAAAATACTGGCGTTTGCGTTATTGGGTGGCGGGGAAGGAAAAATCGCTGTCGCTTGGGGTGTACCCAGCCACCGGCCTAAAACAAGCTCGCATCAAGCGCGATGCTGAACGTAAAAAGCTCGACCAACACCTCGACCCCTCGGCAGAGCGTCGCGCCGATAAACTACGTGCCGAGTTGGCATCAGAAAACTCTTTCGAGGCGGTAGCCCGTGAATGGTATGGCAAACAGATTCATACATGGGTGCCCAACCACGCTCGTGATGTGATGCGGCGGCTAGAGACGAATGTCTTTCCTAAGCTGGGGAGAAGGCCAATTGTCGAGATTGATGGATTGGAGCTATTATCCACCATCCGTAAAATCGAGGAGCGCGGCGCGCATGATCTGGCACATCGCGTGATGCAGGTGTGCGGGCAGGTGTTCCGCTATGGCATTGCGACCGGCAGATGCAGCCGTAATGTCGCTACCGATTTGCGCGGGGCGCTTACGCCCCATGTAGCCAAACATCAATCGGCGGTGACGCCAGAAGCGTTACCAGAGCTTTTGCGCGCCATAGCTGCTTACGACACGCTCGGTGAAAGACACACCCGCTTAGCCTTGCAACTGTTAGCGATCACCTTTGTACGCACAAATGAATTGATCGGCGCATTATGGACAGAATTCGATTTCGAGAAAGCCCTATGGGTCGTACCGGCAGAACGGATGAAGATGCGTTCGGCGCATATCGTGCCGTTATCCCAACAAGCGCTGGCGATATTGGATGAACTCAAACTATTGGCAGGCAATAGCCGCTTCGTGTTTCCGGGGCGTAGTCCGGGCAAGCCGATTAGCAATAACACGATGTTATTCGCTCTCTACCGACTTGGCTACAAAGGCAAGATGACAGGGCATGGCTTCCGCGCGGTCGCTAGTACCATCCTCAACGAAAATGCCTTCCGCCCTGATGTGATAGAGCGCCAATTAGCACATTGCGAGCAAGACGAAGTTCGCAGCGCCTATAACCGCGCCGAATATCTACCTGAGCGGAAAAAGATGATGCAGTGGTGGGCGGATTATTTGGATAAAGCACAAGTAAACACATCCGCTCACAAGAGCGATCTCAAAAAGAAGCGTTAAGATTTAGGGCCGATTCAGCGGTATTAACGGTACTGGAATTGGGGAGTCTCGATATTCACAACGCAAAAAAGCAAAGCGTTCAGTAGCGGCAAATTACCGGTAGAGAATTTGCACAATTCTAGCAGAGCATGAGCTACCTTTTTCAATGAAATACTGCACGATTACCCCCTACAATAGCCCCTTCATTCGGATTGTAGTACTTTGTGCGCCCGTTTTGGCACTTATCCCATTGATATAACTAAATTTAAGTGCCGCACGCCCAAGCCCCGACCTCACTCTAACTTCGTCATAGCGAGGTCGGGGCTTGGGCGGGCTATAGGAGGGATGATGCAATGAAGGAAAAATACGGACGCGCATGGGTGAATAAAGTTAAAGAAGTAGGGATGGTACAAAGTTCTATCAAGTGGTACAAAACTCTATCAAAGAGGCGCATGTTCATGAGCTGTTTCTAGAAAGGGTTTTTGGTCATTTGACCACACACCTGCCGCATGTTGCCTATGGCAACCGTATTGCTGGTACCCACAGGCACGGTTTGAAGCAATGCATCACATTCATGTTGCAGATGATTTGTTTGTGACGGATTCTGGATGAGATAATTCTCGGTCATTTCACGGCAGATGCCCTTCATTTTGTCGATGCTTGTATCATGGATATAGGTGGCTCCGTGCGGCCCAGATTTCCACATAGATGGCCTGCCGGTTATTTTTTCAGCATCATTCAGACAGACACTGCTAAGAATTTCTTGCTGCTTTTCCGGGGATTTTCCGTGCAATTGCTCGGAAAGTGCCAATGGGTGTTCCGAATGCTCGGTGCATGCAAATAACGCCGGGATCATTAGGGATAAATAGATCATCTGCTTTTTCATGGTTGTCTCCTTGGGGGTGCGGGTTAACTATCATTCCACAGCGAAGCGGACGCGGATGTCGAAGGTTGAGGGAATGGGATGCCCGTTATCGGTCGCAGGGGTGAAGCGCCAGGTTTTCAAGACTTCCAGCAGCAGGTGATTGAGTCGCGGATTTTGGCTGGGGGTGATGAGTTCGGCGGTTGCGCTACCGTCTTCCGCCACATGAAAGCGCGCGGTGGCGAAGGTATTGAACGCTTCCCGGCGTAAATCATCGGGGATTTTTGGCATGGGCTGATAGAGGACGGTTGCGCCATGATTACCAGTATTGGCCTCGGACACCTGCTGCGACGATGGGGATGATGTATTTTCAGATGTCGTGGTGGTCGGATGCGACTGCGGTAGTGGTGGTTGTTTGCGGGGGATCGCAACTGGTGTGTTTGTGGACACTCTAGGGGGTGCCTTTGGGGTGGATACTGTATGCTTCTCGGTAGGCATCAATGGCGGCGGCGCTTGTGAATGCGTTTGGGCTGCGAATTCTGCCAACGAGATAAGCCGCACGGAAATTGCCGCCGTACCCGTCATCGGCCGTATGGTTTCATGGTTAGCAGCATAGTACAGCGTTCCAACGATACACAGATGCAACGCTAGACTCGTGCCCCATGCACATCGATGGCCACGACAAAGGCTGGCGCAATCCATGTCCCTAAAATGATTTGCTAACGGCAACATAAAACGCCCGTCGCGGCCCATACTGCGGCGCGAACACACCGATGCCTGAACCATCGCGGATTTCGTAGACCTTATCGAATAGGTTAATCACCGATAATTTGGCATCGAATGGCCCAGCGACCCCCATATCAAATGTATGTTCCATGCCTGCATTCACCTGCGTATAAAACGGCAAGTGGTCGGTATTCGCAAAGCCGCTGCGCAGGCCGCTGCCGTAAATGAGGTCGGTGCTGTATTTGACATCGTTATAGGTATATGCCGCACCTGCAGAACCCGTATAGGTCTGGTCGTGATCGAGATGCACGTAATGATTGGCGATGTAATCCAGTTCATCCTGACCAAAATTATACTGGCCAGAGGTAATGCCCGTACCCTCTGCCCGCGAGATGGCGAAGTTGGCATAGCCTGAGAATAGACCATCCTGATAATCGCCGGTAAATTCGAGGCCCTCGGCATAGCCCTTTTGGTAGTTGAATGGAGCAAAAATGAGTGCCGAGCCAAACTGCCCTTCATCTAATAAATTACGCGCTTCTTTGTAGTAGGCATCGGTTCCAAGCGTGAGATGTTCACCGACTTTCTGAATCACGCCCGCATCGTAATAATTGTCTTTCTCCGGACGTACGGGGGAGGAACCGTTGCTCGCCGTCGCGCCAGTTGTATTTGCAAATTCGGCGACGGTGACGGGCGCAATCAGTTCGGTTGGCGGCGGGGTGAAGTACCGTGCGTAACCGGCATGCAGCTTAGTGCTGCTGGTTAAATCGTAAATCGCACCAATACGTGGACTAATCTGGTTGTCGTTGACATAAGCGTCGTAATAATCAAATCGTGCGCCGTAATTAATGGTTAATTTGTCGACAAGCTTCCATTCATCTTGAAGGTAGTAGCCAAGCAGCGTCGCGCCTTTGCTGTGGTCGTCGCTCAGCGTTTCTGTGGGGCCAGTGCAATTGTTACTCACATCACATTGCGCCAAAGGAAATACAGTTGCGGTCGTATTGCTCTTGGCTTGTTCGTAGCTTGCCGACCATCCTGTCCGAATTGTATGTGCATCATTCATCCGATAACTGAAATCGTTTTGCAGACCATTGGTGAAGCTGCCTTGCGTCACCCGTGATGACACACCATTAAAGAACAAATCGCCGAGCGGATCGGGTTTGAACAATACGCTACTGTCACGCGAGAATAGCGCCAGTTGATAATCGGTACGGTCGCCAATCAGCCCTTGCAGGGCGACAATGCCATAGGTGTTGTGCTCAAATTGCTGCTCGTTTAACGTAGCGGAATCAAACGCCGGAACACCGGTTTGGGTGAACTGCTGCGGCTGGCCAGGGTTATTAGGAATCTCGAAACGGTTGGTGGAGTTGCCGACAATAAAGCTCAAGCGGTTCTCAGGATTGAACACATACGACAGATAGCCAAATTCCTTGTCCTGCTGCGTGAAATCATGCAACGCATGCGCACTCGCAGTCGGCGGTTCAATACCCCGATCATTCTGGTTGAAATTCCCGCTGAGATAATAGCTCGCCGGGCCGCTGCTACCATAGAGTTCCTGCGTACCATCGAGCGTACCACTGCTGCCGCCCATGATGGTGCTGCGCCCACCCGTTTCGGTGCCACCATTCTTGGTGGTAATGTCTACGACGCCAGCGGTGCGATAGCCATACTGCGCCGGTAGCGCGCCGGTGAGTAAATCGATTTTATCGGCGAAATGCGTATCCAGCGTCTGGCCGAAACCCGTGATGCCTTCGGGCAAAATAATGCCGTTGATGCGGTATTGCAAATTGCCATGATCACCGCGCACATGCAGTTGCCCGTAAGAATCCTGCGCCACACCCGGCGCCCGTAACAGCACATCGCTTACCTGACTATCATTGCCAAGCGGCAGGTTTTGAATCGATTGCTGATCGAAGCGATAGGTGCTGCTGCCAGTTTCGGTCGCTAGCCCATTGCGCGCCTCGTCCAGCTTGCCCGCGACAATCTGGTAATCAATGAAATTTCCTTGCGTTGCCGCCGGATCGGCCGCCCATGCATACGTGGTAGAAGCACCCAGAATGAGCGCGGTTCGTAGACAATGTTTGGGGGAAATAAATTTCATGGCGCATCTCTGAAAATATGTTATTAATGAGAATGCGAAATCATTAATAAATAGATATTGATAAGTCAATATCAATAATTGCTATGGAGTACGACAAGCATGCAAATTCGAAATACACGACAAAAACAAGTGATTGTGAAGGTGATTAACGAAGCCGAACGCCCGCTGACCGTCCACGAAGTTCTGGCGGCAGGGCAAAAACACTTGCCAACCTTAGGGCTGGCGACAGTGTATCGAGAAATCGGTCGCTTATCGGACGCGCAGGAGTTGTGCACGGTTTCGATACCAGGCGACTTGCCGCGCTATGAGGTGAATAAACACCATCACCATCATTTCAAATGTACCGATTGCGACAAAGTTTATGAAATAGAGGGGTGTTCGAGTGAATTGAAAAAGCTGGTTCCGCGCGGCTTTAAAGAAAAAAGCCATGATCTAACATTTTATGGTTCATGCAAAATTTGCAGCAGCAAACCCATGGGCGCAAGAATATAATAGCGCTGTTAGTTCCGTTGCCCTGTCCACTGATTCGGCGTGATCGGCTGCATAAAAAATGCCGGGCCATTGCCGCTGGAATTCATATTGAGTTGCGCGCCCGATCCAGCGCCAGCACTCAAAGGATCGGCAGGTGCGGTATCCGAGATGCCAAGACGTTGTTCAGCTTGATCTTCGGGGTCCGCATAACGAGAAGCGTTGGCACCATGGTCGATGCTATTATCGACGGAGAATGCTAAAGCATTTTGAGCTGACAACAAAAAAGATGCCCCGAGCACTGTCACAATCATCAGACGGTAATATAGCATAAGAACTCCTAACCTAATGAGCATCTTCATACACCCATTCTCGCTATTGTTCCAGCACTGCATTGCGCATCTGAAAGAAGATGCCCGCATTTTTGTCCTGAACCAGCTGCATCGTGCCACGCATGCTCACCAATTGATCGCTCCACTCCATTGGGCTGCGCGTGAACACTTCGATGATCTCGTTAGGTGCTCCAGGTGGACAATATGGGCATGTCGGCGAGCGTTTCGATAAAAGGAAGTGGGTGAAATGCGGCGTGGATTCCAGCGGCAACATAAATCCATCCGCGATGATGGATTTTCCGTCCATCGCCTGCACTTGCTGCGTCAATATGATGCTATATTCACCTTTTCGGTAATCGGTGTGCACTTTGCATGCAGCCAGCTGGTCCCATAGAGGGCTTTTCGTGTGCGGTATGTGGCGCTGGTTGGTAATCACGAAGGTTACGGCCATGGCGATACTCGCCGTCGCCAGCAAACAAAAGAAGATGATGTCTCGCCGTGATTCCATAGGATATGTTCACAGGATAGCAGAATCCCTAGGATACGGCTAGTAATCCGTCTACTGATTGCTTTTTCTACACCGCATGGATTAGTGGAGTGGCGGCCTATTACCCGCAACCCATCATGAAAACCACCAAAGTCACAGAGTCAGGTTATCGATGAACGGATTTTTTGAATCACTGCGCACGTCCTGGCAGTTGATGCGCCCCTACTGGTTCTCGGACGATAAGTTTCGCGGGCGATTGCTGCTCGCAGTCATCGTGGGTCTGGCGCTTGGCCAAGTCTATATCGCGGTGCTTATCAATCAATGGAACGCCACTTTTTATAACGCGTTGCAGGATAAAAAGCTGGATGTTTTTTTGCATCAGCTGGTGGTATTTGCGGGCTTGGCAACGCTGCACATCGCCGTGTCGGTTTACCGACAATATTTTAACCAGATGCTGCATATGCGCTGGCGAACATGGATGACGGAGCAGTATCAATCCACTTGGCTAGCCAACCTTGCTTATTACCGCCTGCAGGTGATTTACAAAAACACGGATAACCCAGACCAGCGCATTGCCGATGATATTGATGGGTTTACCAGTAGCTCCTTGTCACTCGCCATTGGGCTGCTAAGTTCTGTCGTGACGCTCGTTTCTTTCGTGACTATTTTATGGGGACTTTCCGGGCCGCTGGATTTTTCAGTCGCCGGATTTGCCATTCATATTCCGGCCTATATGGTTTGGGCATCGCTATTATATGCGAGTATCGGAAGTTGGCTTACCCATAAAATTGGCCGTAAGTTGGTGGATCTTAACTTTAATCAACAGCGATTTGAAGCCAATTTTCGATACGGCCTTGTGCGGGTGCGGGAGCATGTCGAGGCGATTGCATTTTATCGGGGCGAGCAAGTCGAGCAGCATACGTTGCGGAGCCGATTTCATGCGATTATGGATAATTGGTGGGCCATTATGCGCAAGCAAAAGCAGCTCACCTGGTTCACCAGCGGTTATGGGCAACTGGCCATCATTTTCCCATTCGTCATGGCAGCGCCGCGCTATTTTTCGGGTGCAATTCCGCTCGGTGGGTTAATGCAGACCGCCTCGGCGTTCGGCCAAGTGCAAGGGGCACTCAGCTGGTTTATTGATGTATATCCTTCCTTCGCTTCTTGGAAGGCAACGACCAACCGATTACAATCGTTCCGACAGGCGATGACGGATTCGGCATCGACGCAGGCACAGCAACATATTCATAGGAGCGCAAGCGCCGATACCAGCCTTAACGTCAAAAATTTACAGCTCGTATTACCTAATGGTGCGCCGTTATTGGCAGATATCAATTTCTCCCTGATGCAAGGTGAACGGATGCTCATCAGTGGCGATTCGGGGCATGGCAAAACAACCTTGCTGCGAGCTTTGGCCGGCATGTGGCCCTATGGCAGTGGCGACATGATGCTGCCTGAAAACGCCAATCTACTCTTCATTCCCCAGAAGCCCTATTTGCCGCTATTACCTTTGCGCGACATCATCAGCTACCCCAATTCTGCCCAGCAATTCAGCCAGGCAGCGATGGAAGATGCACTGCGCGCAGTACAAATGCAGGCGTATATTGCCCAGCTCGACGATAAAGAAAATTGGGCGCAAAGCCTATCGTTGGGCGAGCAGCAAAAACTTGCATTTGCGCGCATTCTGTTGCACCGCCCGACTATTCTACTGATGGACGAAATCACCGCCTCGCTCGACGAATCCGCGGAGACGAATCTCTATGAAACGCTGATTGCCCAACTTCCGGAAACAATCATCATTAGTGTGGGGCATCGCCAATCCCTGCAGCAATGGCATACTCAAAAAATCTTAGTGTAGTACGAATTCTCATGAGTTTCCCAATTAGCGCATACAGGAAACTTAGAGGACTAAAAATCGCGGCTAATCATCACCTTGAATAATTCTTGCGCGGTAAAACGGGCGAGTTTTAAATGAGCAATGAGCTGGCTTCTTTAAAGTTGCACCTTGCTATGGTACAAGCTACTAATATTATCGATTTACTGACGGTGAGGGGTATCAAGGGGCTTGCCGTGGTAAGAATGGTGGTAACTCTAAATTCGTAAATCAAAAAACCTAGCATGGAAGCTGATTTTTTAATTCAGTGTGAATGCCATCTCCCCGCCAGTTTCTAATGTTGAGGGGGCTTATGCGTTTCTTTTTTGTATTGAGCGTTGTATTGTTCAGCTATTCAGCCATAGCGGCGGACGTGAAGCCTGAATTGCCTGCCCCCATTAAAACTTATGAAGATAGCGTAATTAATGCTTTCCAAGTGATGTGTACGGTTGGGACGCTTGATTTCGATCAGCTCAGTGCTAAGGCATCGGCGATGCGCATGGTGAAAAGCAGCGATAAAACTGAACAGGAATCCGCCACCGCAACACGTCAGGTTCAAAGCTGGGAAGGAAGCCTTACCGATGGACCATGGACGTTGCTGCTTGAAAAAATTGTATCTCCCGCCGTGCATGCTAACGTCTGTGGCGTAGCTGCCAATATTGACAATAAAGCCGATTATCGTGCCAATATCATTCAGCGATTGCATCTCAAAGGCGATGGTGATCAGCATGTTTTTCCTAATGGCAATCAAGAAACATACTGGAAAAATGCGTATGGTGTTGGCACGGTTATAAGTATCACCGAGATAGCCAACGGTAAGGGGATGATTATTAACTATACAGTAGTAAATCCTGTAGCAAAATAGCCCAAAGGAGCCTCACCATGACCACCGACATTCGCCGTATCGATCCGGGCAAACGTATGAGCACCGCCGTCATTCATGGTGGCAAAGTCTATCTCGCGGGCGTAGTTGCGGATGCGGCAGCGGGGAAATCGGTGCGCGAGCAAACGGCCGATATTTTGCAGCAGATCGATGAAATTCTCGCGCAGGCGGGCAGCGATAAAACGCGCATCCTCAAAGCCAATATCTGGCTCACCGACATTGCCACGTTCGACCAGATGAATCAGGCGTGGGATACATGGGCGGTGCCTGGCCAAACACCTGCGCGTGCGACGGTGGAGTCAAAACTGGCGGGCTCGGGCTGGAGCGTTGAGATCATGGTTGAAGCGGCGGTATAAACGCTCCCACTAACACCGATTGGCATTTTTCGCGGCGGTGTACAAAGTCTAGTAACGATGCGAATTGAGGAGCACCTCGGCCATGGCCAAGCGATCTTCTGGCGTCATATTCACAGCCAATGTTGCTATCGTTTCCGTGCGGCGCTGCTGAATTTGGTTGCGCAGCTGCTGCACTTCTTTCGCTTGTACCAAATAGGCTGTTTGATCGAATGGTTCCGTCTTCAGCAGCGCGGCTTGTTTCGCGCGTGCTTTGTCGATTTGTTGGCGGATTTCCACCGTATCATTTTGCACCACATCCATCGCCTTTTCCACATGGACGCGTTGATCGGAAGGCAGAGAAGCTGCCATTTCCTCCCATAAATGTTGTTGGCCATTGATTAAATGCCATCCGCTATAACCGAGAAGAATGCCGGCAAAGAGCAGATTGAGGAGCACGGAAATGCTGACGAAAATTTTTAAATGTCGGGTCATGGGGCATCTTCATAGAGTGATGAGTTGTTATGCGTGCTCAATAGCGTGGGCAGAACGCCACCGATAAACAGTCCAAGCGTTAGTGCTGCCGCCATGGAAAATGCGGGCTTTGGCAGTAGCAATGGCAGCAGCTCTTCGAGCCAGCCATGCTTGTGCGCTGGTGCGGGCGTCTGCACAGTACGAATATGGGGCTGCAACTCGGCGGCTGTATTCACGGCGGGCAGGAGGAGTCTACCCAATGTTTGGGCGGTTTGTTCCTGAAGGTTTTTTTTCATCTGCTGGCGCACGAGCCAGTCTTTACGTTTTTTCGGCGCTACTTCTTCCAGCTGTCGCTGCGGCGCGGTGCGGGGCAGGGTAAAATCGCCGTTTGCCATCGCGGTGCTGCCTGATTCCAGCCAGAACGCATCCTGATTGGCGAGAAACGCGCGCTTGGGAATATTGAGTGGGTGATTTTGTTTGCTCACTGCTTCGATCACCTGCACACCCAGCGCATCGGCCAGCGCATAGAGGGCGTAAAGCATCGCCGATTTGGGGCGCAGGCCATTGAGGGCGCGTGTGGCATCGACAATTAGTTGCTTGGCATTGTCCGCCACCGGTCCTTGCAGCCCGCCGATGCGAATCGCCAGTGTATCTGCCGCCGTATGCCCCAGGCTAAAAGTGAGCGTAGCAAGCGCGCATGGCATGCCGCGTTGATGCATGAACAATGTGAGCTCCCCCTCTTGCCGATAACGATCATGCTGGGCGAGGGTGATGTCGTATATTTCCTGCTTCTTCCCCTGCATGATGGAAAGCAGGATCGGCGTTTCGTTCAGCAACGTTTTAACCGTCACGGGGCAGAAATATTGGGCCAATAACTGGTAATGGGTGCACAGCCGGTTCAGCCGCATGGATGGAGTCAAGCCACGGCTATAATAGGTGCGCATGAATTTGGTGCGCAACATTTCCA
>Ga0206942_1175_pt1 | contig 17796 bp, 20 predicted proteins | sample Alteio_BWOrgHeat_6_FD_153253 | JGI IMG/M metagenome (GOLD analysis project Ga0206942, IMG submission 153253) | Enriched cells from forest soil in Barre Woods Harvard Forest LTER site, Petersham, Massachusetts, United States -... | ecosystem: Environmental > Terrestrial > Soil > Temperate forest > O... | reverse complement strand
CTGCGAGCGCGTTCGCCAGAACAGAGAGTGGGCTGACCTGGCCGTTCTGATGGTGACCGTCCGTTACCGTCCGGAAGACTGGCTGCGGGGATTTGCCTCCGGCGCCGATGACTATCTGTCCAAGCCGATCAATCCACCCGAGCTATTGGAGCGCGTCCATTTTTGCCTCACATCCCTACGGACGAAACCCCAACGAGGCAATGGTTCGGAGTACCGCTTGATCGAAGCTGTGCGGGCGGGCAACCGCGCCGCTTTTGGAGCCTTATGCGAGCGCTATCGCGACCCGCTTGTTCACAAGATGAAATCCCTTGTCGCGAGTCCCGAAGAAGCCGAGGATATCGTGTCGGACGCCTTTGTCAAAGCCTTGGAGAATTTGGCTGGATTCAGGGGCCAAGCGTCATTTTTTACCTGGATCTATCAGATCGCTTTGAACGGCGTTAATCTTAGACACCAGAAAACGACACCGATTTCGCTGGAGGTGTTGAAGCTGACCCAGCCGGAACGGACGGAACCCGAATGCGTGGAGCCGGACCTCTTGTCCCAGGCTATTGTGGATGAGACGCGCTGCTCAAAGCTGCAAAAGGCCATTTCAGAACTTCCGCTGCGCTATCGCAAAATTCTTGGGTTCCGTATCAAACGCTTGCCTTATCAAAGTATCGCCTTGCTCTTAAGGATTCCGGTCGGAACCGTGAAGTCCCGAATTTTCGAAGCTAAGCGCCTCTTGATCGAGCGATACGACAAATAGTCTTCGCTGCCTCCGCCTCCGTCCGACAGGCTTGGCTAAGCTTTTCGGGCGTGGTGTCTGTTGTAACTAATTTATTTGCCGACCGACCCGAGCACACCGCCCCGCGGATTCCGCCCGTAAATGTCCTCGCTTCAGTAGACAGGTTCAGCCAGCCAAATTCAGTTTTTCAGACGACAAACTGAACTTTTTGAGGGTTTTCCTATCTAACAGAGTGAAAGGCGCTCACGACCCCATGAGGAGATCGACATGCTAACACTCGATATTGCCGGACGGCAGATCACTTATAAAACGATCACTGAACTAAATGCAAAAATGCGCGACTTTTTGTCGGAGGCTCAGCAGAAACGGCTGGAAGCCGAAAACCAGTTCAAGCAATGGAAAGCGCATGAGCACATTCTTCAGAAGTTCTTGGGGAATATGGGCGGCCAGGGCGCAGTCTCGGGGGAAACCCATGAATAGCCGTACGGGCGTCCTCACGGCAATGTTGTTGGCTTCCAGCACGGCCCTTTGCCAGGCCGTTCCGCACCTGATCAATTTGGAAGGACGACTGACCGATCCCAACGGAAATCCGATCACGGTTCCGACGGGAGTGGAATTCCGGCTTTATCAGGGAGGCCAGGCGAGCTTGGCCGATGATGGAGCACTCATTTACCGGGAGATGGCCACGATCAATCCCGGCTCTGATGGCACGTACAGTTATTTGATCGGAGGAGGGAGCGCAGTCGGCAACACGACCTTTAACTCCGCCGACTTCGATACAACAAGTTCCGTCTTTTTACAGATCGACATCAACAGCCAGCCGATGCTGCCTCGAATGTCGTTGGTGTCAACGCCCTACAGTTTGGAAGCGGAAACCGTGGTCGATGGCGCCATCACGACGACTAAATTGGCGGCAGGCGCGGTGACCAACCAGCAGCTGTCCACGGGCGCTGTGACGAGCGCCAATTTGGATCCCAGCGTATCCGGCTATTTGGTTCCGGTGGGCGCCATCATGCTTTTTGCCAGCGATTGCCCTTCGGGATGGCTGCGCTTTACGAATCTGGACGGCCTCTTTCCGCGCGGCGCCGATCCCGGCACGCTGGGGGGAACAACAGGCGGCTCGGCCACTCATACTCATACCCTTGGCCTGCCAACCAGTGTCGAAAACAACGATTGGCTATTTGGGAGTCCACAAGGTTCCGGGAGCCATCCCCAGAACTTTGCCTTGGCCGATCATGTTCATAGCGTTTCTACTGAATCCAATCTTCCGCCGTATCTCAATGTGGTGTTTTGCCAAAAGCAACCATGAAAAATATCGTGCGACTGATTTGTCCCGTTTTGACCGCCGCCCTTCTGACCTCCGGAAGCCGGGCCTGGGCACAATGCTTTATCGCTTATCAGCTGGATGCGGGCTCCGGCTCTATTAATCCGGCCCTGGGACAAATGCAATTTTCTGTGGGAGGTTTTGCGGGCAGCTCCGGCAACGCCGCTTTTACTCAGCATGCAGGCTACCGGCAAGTTGCCTCCGCCAATTTTAATGCCTGCTACCTTAATAGCGGCTTTCCGCTGTCTGTTCAGGTGGCGTCGGATTCATGGTCTGGTTCTCTCTTGGTCAAAAGCGCAGCGCCGAACATGACGCTGTCCTGGACGAGCGGCATCAATCAGGTCCCTGTCCAATACAACGTCTACTTCGGCAATAGCCCCAACCAATTAAGCCTGCTGGGGACCACCGCCGGTCAATCCTGGCCTATTCAAAACCTCGCTTACGCGCAGAACTACTACTGGAAGATCGATACCTTTGACACCTTTGGCCGCCACACCTCGAGTGCCGCCACCTTCAGCTTTTCATTGGCTCCTGATCCGATCAGTTCCATGTACTGCGCTCCCAATCCGTTCAGGGCAGGCGCGCAGACAACCACCTTTATTTTCACCATGCAGGGAGCGGGTTCGGCGGAGATGAAGATTTACATCTTGCCGCATGCTGATCTCGTCTATTCCACGCACTGGGACCGTTTGACTGATGGCCCTAACCTCTGGATCTATGACGGCCGGGACAACCACGGCCAAGTCCTCTTTAACGGTGTTTACCTGGCGGTCTTAAACACTCACGGTACCAGCCAATCAGGAATTCAGAAATTCAAATTCATCGTTGCGAAGTGAGGAGCTCATGCGAAGAAAGAAACACGCCTATTTTGGTTCGCCTTGGGGACTAGCGAGTCTTCAATCGATCGCTCAAGGCGGAGGCCACTGGACGCCGGTCTTGGTCGGCCTGCTTCTCCTGATCAATGGCCGGGTCTCGGCGGATGGCGAGCGCAAAAATTTCCTGAGCCACGGACCCGGGGCGGCCGAGGCCGCCATGGGCGAGGCAGTCACGGCTTTGGCCGATGATGTGACCGCTATCTACTACAACCCTGCCGGCTTGTCCTATCAGGCGGCGGCGCTGCACGCTGAGCACACGCCGGTTTTTGACGGGGGCCGGTACAACTTCCTGGGCCTGAACTATCCCTCGCATGCCGGCAGCTTTGGCTTCGGCATCATCCAATATGCGGTAGACGGTATCGAAGGCCGGCAGAACATTGGCGATGCACCCGTTGATCTATCAGCCAGCCAAACCGCCTGGTACGTGCCTTACAGCTACGGCTGGAAGTCAGTATCTCTCGGTGGGGCCCTCAAAGTTGTGCAGATGAACCTGGGCGGCGCCAGCGCCGCCGGCTTTGGCGCTGATGGAGGGGCCCTCTACCGCCACGATCTCAACGATTGGGCCTTTTTAAAGCGTCCTTCCTTTAATGCGGGTCTCTCTGTGAAGAATTTGCTTGAGCCGTCCTATACCTTGGTTCAAGACCAGGAGACCCTGCCCACGGACTACAAAACCGGCGTGGCCTTGAGCGGCCACACCTTCGGTCATTTCTCAAAAGGTGACTCGCAGGTGGTCTATGACGAAGTGACGCTGGCGGCCGATATCGCCAAAACGCCGGGTCAGCAGGCCCTTGTGGGTTACGGCCTGCGCTATGCGGTCTGGGGTCTGTGGCCTTTGCGAATCGGTTATGACGGCCACTACACGTTGGGCGTTGGTTATGGCAACCCAAGTAAACCCATCCAGTTCGATTATTCCTTCGCCATGACCGGGCTTGGGGCCGAGCACCGGTTCTCGTTTGAATATCGGTTTAAGCCCCTTCTCGCCCGAGAGCCGGTCTCACTCCAATTGAATCAATACCGTCGCTACCGCCGGGACATGGAGCGTTACAGGGACCGTTATCTGTCGCACGGGCGCAGTTGCATGGAGGAAAAGCGCTACGGCGATGCTCTCCGCGCCTTCGAAAAAGCCGCCATCCTGGACTCCGAGAACCAAGAGGCGCAAACACTCGTGAGCCGGGCGCGAGAAGCCCGAGACATGGCGTTGGTTCACAAGACCTTGGAGGAAGCCAAGGCGAGTCTCGCCAAAGGGGATTACAAAATCGCCTCCCAAAAAGCGCTCGAGGCGCTGGAAGTTCCTGACAATAGCGACGTCCAGGCTTATCTTGCCTCATTGCAAAAGACGCTCCTTGGAACCAGTCACGAGGCCTTTGTCTATTTTGATTCCCTGCGCAACCAGGAAATCGCGCACATGCAATCCGTGTTCCATCAGGAATTGCAGGCCAAATACGTTCTGGCGGCCCGGCATATGCTCTTGCGCGCCCAGACGCTGGCTCCAGACCATCCCATTGTTCAAGCCATGCAGACCGAACTCACCTTGACTGAGCCCAAGATTCTTGAAGGGTACATGGCAAGCGCCAACTTGCATCTGGTTGCGGGCAATGACGTCGATGCCTACTTTGACTACTGGAAGGCGCACGCCATGGCGCCTGGCGCTCCTGAAGTCCAGAAGGATTGGGGAGAATTCAGAGCCGATTATCTTTTGCGCAAGAAGTACAGCCTGGAGGACACGCTCTACCAAGACCAGCTTTATTGCGCCGCGGCGCTGCATTTTGTTCGCGGGGAGTATGCCGATTCTTGGAAGCGCATAACCGAGCTCCTGGCCGTGAATGCAATTCATGACGCCGGGAACGCGCTTAAGGCGCAGCTCATCTTGAGTAAACCCGGACAAGACGACTTAGCGGAGGTGGATAACCCATGACAAGAAAACGAATTGGTCGGGCTTTTGCTGTATTGGCAGTAAGCAGTTGCCCCTTGGTTCCGGCGAATGCCGATATCACGCTGGGCGGATCCTCGCAAATCACGTCTTTTTTCAATTCGGGTGCGTCATTTCTCATCCAGACGCTGGGAGCGGGCGTGTTCCTCTACGGCATGATTGCGGCCGCGATTCGCATTTCCTACGGCGACGACCGCGGCTTCCAGAAACTGATCACGGTCTGTGTCGGCGGAGCCGTCCTTTTCTTGGCGCCATCCATCGTGGGGGTCCTCAGAACGCAGACTGGGTCTCTCTTTTAACCATGGCACGCGTGTACCGGCACATCGATACGCCGATCTTTTTGTGGGGGCTTGAGCTGATGGATTGGCTAGGCGTGGTCATTGTCTTTTTCCTGAGTTTCTTCGTTAGCCGCCACATTCTGGTCAACCTCCTCTTGATCGGGTCCACTTACGTCATCTTGCGCTTCTTCAAAAAGGGCAGAGCCCCAAACTATGCGTTTCATTTATGGCGCTTTATACGCAATGCTCCTTCCTATTATGTACGGCTTGAAGGCAGCCTGCCGAAGTACCTCCATACCGAGGTATTCCATGACTAACGCGGCCACGCTGCAATCCATGCTTTCGGGTCAAAAGCAGCCGCCCTTTTTCAACAAACTGAACCTTTGGTCGATCACAGACCAGGTCGCTGTGGGCGTTGATCTGCAGATGTCAGCCGGACTGGAACTCACCCAGCTTCCGGACATCCTGCTCCAGGAGCCAGATGAGCGGGACCAGCACTTCCAGGGCATTACCCAACTGCTGCACACCGTTCCCGAAAACACTACTCTTCAGTTTGTGATCAAGGGAAGATCGGGCGACGCCGGTCGCGTGAACGAGTATGTGGAGCTTCAGTCCAAGGAAAACGCCGATGACCCTTTGAGCCAGCTGCTGCTCAAAGCCAAAAGCGATGATCTCTCCGGAAAATTCATTTTGAGGCGGCGTTATTACCTTTTTATAACGACCTATGCCGTTACGCTCGAAGAGCTGCCGCGCGTGCAACTGCATTCGCTCTTCGATAAGCCGGTCAAGGACATGACCCAGGAGATGCACGACAAACGCGTGGCGGCCCTGAACGGCATTACTCTGCAAGCCCAAGCAGCTCTTCAAAACCTGCAGATCTCAAGTCGCCGGCTGACGGACACGGACTTGGGCGCCTACTTCTTTGAACATTTAAACCCCGTGAGTTCGGACTATGTCCCCTGCCCGGACTTAGACCCGAATAAATGGTTCGCTCAGCACTTTACAGCCCGAAGCCTCCTGGTGAAAAGTGCCAGTGACAACCGCTACGACGGCTTTCGCATCGATAACTGCAGCCACCAAGCCGTCAATCTTCTTTTGCTGCCGGAGGATCTTGAAGTCGGCCATCTGGACCGCTTCAGTCAGGCCTTGTGGCCCGACTATGACCTGTGTTTGGCGATCCATGTAGTCGATTCGGAGCGTTTGATCGAAAAGCTTAAGCGCACCTGCAATATCGCGCGGGCGTTGAGCTTTTCAAATTTTGGCAGCCATTACGAAGCCCAGCAGCAGCATGTGGAATTGGACGAGCTGATTCGCGAAACGCGCGCCACGACACAAAAGCTGTTCACCTGCTCGTTCTCTGTCCTGTTTCGGGACCGCGATGTTCAAGCCCTTGAACAAAAGGCCCTCGTCGGCATGCGCTCCTTTCAGGAGCTCGGCCAGGCGGGAGGGATCATTGATCATCTTTTGCACGAAGACCTGTATCTGGCCGCACTCCCCAATCACAGTCATTTGAACAGCCGGCGTCACGTGATGCACACCAAACCTCTGGCCAGACTCATTCCGCTGCACGCGCCGTGGCAGGGCACGCGCGAACCCAAAATCCTTCTCGAGAACCCCCAAGGGGAACTCGTCAACCTTGACCTGTTTGATCCAAGCCTGCCGGCGAAGAGCGCGATTCTAGTCGGAAGCACGGGGTCCGGCAAATCGTTTTTCACCAACTATCTTCTGAACAACTTTCTGAACGAGTCCGAGCGCAACCATGTCGTAATTCTGGACGTCGGCGGGAGTTACCGGAAACTGTGTGAGCTCAGAGATGGGCAATATTTGGAAGTGGATATCTCGGAGCGTTACGGCTTCAATCCTTTCCCGTGCAAGGACACCATTTTTGACGGGAAGAAGTATGACGCCGGGGATCTCGCTTATTTGACCCTGATTCTGGAGCGCATGGTGGTCGACCAGGATGAATCGCTCAATAGCGCGGGGGAAATGCTTCTTGAAAATGCCATCAAAGCCGCTTATCAGCAGACGCCATCCCCTTGCCTCATGGACATCCGCAGACGTTTGGAGGAGTATAAGGGAGACGGCGAATCGATCGCCCTGGCCAGGCATTTCGCCAGGAACCTGGCGCTCTGGACGGAAGGCCGCTACGCGCCTATCTTCAATTCAAAGAACCGGCTCCAGACGAACAACCGTCTGATCGTCTTTGATCTCCAGAAACTCGATAGCCATCCACGCCTGCAATCCGTCTATTTTTACGTTATTCGGCAGATCCTGGACCTCAAACTTCGTGACCGGAACCTGCGTAAGGTCTACGTGGTCGATGAAGGCCATCGTTTCTTCAACGATGACCTTGGCTCCCGGCAGATCGATCAACTCGCCCGCACAATCCGGAAGTTTAACGGCATGACGTTCATGATCTCGCAGAGCCTTGTCGACTTCCTGAAAACCAAGGCGGCCGACGGCATTATCACCAATGCCTATATCAAATATGTTCTCAAACTCACCAAAGGGCATGAGCACTTGCCTTCTTTTGAATTCAATGCCGCCGAGATTGATGCGATCAAGAATCTTTCGTCTGTGCCGCGTAAATTCAGCGATGTGTTTGTGAAATTCAATAAAAACAGCACAACCCTCCGTTTAGAGCCATGTCCTCTGGAGTATTGGATCTGTACGACCGACCCAGACGATCTCGTCCGGGAACAAACCCTGCGAAAGGAGCATCCCGACTGGCCGCCGGTGCAGTTCTTGACTCAGTTGGCGCAAGCCTTTGCGGAGAAGCCCTCATGAAAAGAATAATTTTGAGCCTGCCTCTGGTTTTTCTGCTCTGGACGCCCTCCTACGCTTTCTTGGATGCGATTGCCAGCAGCTACCAAGCCGCACAAGAGGCCGTCTATGAGAAATTCATGATGGCTAAAACCGTCGAGGAACTCAAATCCCTGCGCGACAACTACGTCGCCTCCATGCGCTATTACGCCTACTTCAAGGAGCTCAACGAAGGCAAAGGGATCGTCTACAACGCGGCCAACCAAATCGCCGATATCGGAGATCAGACCTATCAGCAAGCGCAGATGCAATTTAAAAACGATTGGATCTATGATCCCGGCGGCGGGTCTAGTTTGGATGCCGTCATGAATAATCTAGACGCCTACGCCTCGACTCAGGTGCTTTATGCCGGCAAGGTCTTCCAGAAATCGGTCTTGGCGCAGAAGGAAGGCGAGCAGTTAGCGGCTCAGAGCGATACCCTGACGTCGCTCCCCCAAAAGTTAAGCGTCAAATCCCAGGCCTTGCAAATTCAGCTTATCGCACAAACCAACGCCAACCTGGCCCAGCTCTTGGAAGTCAACACGCGGCTGTATGAGATCGAAATGGAACATGAAAAGGAACGATGGCAGGAGTGGGATCTGTTTCAGAAATCGGTCGAGAAGATGACGGCCCAAGCCATGACTGAAAATGGCGCGTCTTCAGAAGCCCCATGAAATCCTTCATCACATCATTCCTGGACCCGTCGATTATCGCCGATATCACGCAGATCCCGGCGCGCATGGCGAATCTGCATGCCCTGGCGATGGCGACTGGACTTGCCCTATTTGGCTTCTTGGCGATGCTTGAGATTCTGCGGCAGAACATTGCCGCCGCCAAAGACCAGAGCGATTACGCCGGCATGGCCATCCGCCTCATCTTGGCGTGTCTTGGCTTCCTTCTTTATGGCTGGATCTTTAATTTCATGACCCAAGCCGTCTTTATCATGGAAAATGCAATTTTGTCCATGAAGGACTGGGGGAATTTGCTGCATGAAATCACGCATTGCTTCAGGACCTATCACCCCGGGATTTTAACGGGGACGTTGTCGATCCTTTTTGCTTGGATAGCGTCGTTTCTGGCCACCGTCGCGCAGATGGTCCTTTATTGGGTGCGCTATGTGCTCGTTTCTCTCCTATATTTCGTCGGGCCCTTATGCATGGCGTGTCTGGCCTTTCAACCCACTTCCTATTTGGTAGGGAATTGGTTCAAGAATGTCTTGCAGATTTCGCTCTGGACGTTCGTGTTCAAGATGATTGTGCGGATCTTTTTGGAATTGCAAGTCGGGATCTATTTGGCCCACGCCAACAGTACCCGGGATATTCTCGCCATCATCGGCGTGAATGTAACCTTTCTGGTCGTGATCGTGCTGGGCCCGCTATTCACGGCGGAGTTCATCAGTGGCAAGGCATTTGGTCCGATGGCCGTCGTCGCTTCCACGTTCATTTCGACGCATTTTCTGGAATATTTGAAAGACCGGGCCAGCTTTGCTTGGCAGCAAACCGGCGGCAAGGCTATGCAGCGTGCGGCCGGACCCATCATTGGGCAGGAACCTTTGCCCAAAACGGATCTGCGCAAGAGCCTCTTTGGCATTAATGTAGGTCCGGCCAGTCGGCAGGAAAAGAGCCCGAAAAAATACTGGCCGGGACGAGACCGTCGGCCATGAAGATTCCGTTTCTCAAAGCCTTGATCCCCAAAAGCGATCCTTCTGATAATCGCTCCTATTTCGAGGTTTGGGGGGAAGCGCTCGATCAAGTGCAATTCCTGAAAAAGCTTTCCCTGGGGATGGTGCTTGCCAATCTCTTGGGGCTGGTCTTGCTCAAGCGCTCTCTGCAGAAGCCTCCGCTTGTGATTCGCGTGAACGAGGTGGGGCAGGCTGAGCCGGTTAAAAATGTGAACGTGGAATCGCGGTTGACCAAACCCGAAGTTCTGAACTTTGTGCGGCTGTTCATGAAATATTACCTGGAGCGCAACACCTACACCTGGAAAGACAATCTGCAGGACGCGGGCCTTCTCATGACGCCGGTTTTTCGAGAGAAGGCCGAAAAACTCTTAAGCCGAGATCCGGATATGGCGCTTGTTCAGACGAACAAGTGGACCACCAAGCTCCAGTTCTCATCCATCGAGATCTCACGGGAAACCTCGGACAACGTCCTTGTGAGTCTCAAAGGATGGCGTCAGATCACTTCTTTTGAGGATGCTAAATTCCTGAAAGAGACCATCTTTCAAGGTGAATTGGTGCTGAAAAAAGTCCCCCGCACGATGGAGACCCCCTATGGCCTTTTGGTCGACGCTTACACGCAGACGGACTTTAAAAGCGAATGAATACGGATTACTTTTCTGGGTGCTGGGACTTGCAGGAATCTTGGCGGCTTTTATGAGCAAAGGGAGCGTCGCACCTCTGCCGCCAGAACCCTACCAGCCTCTCGAAGGAAGGCTCTATTCGGGACCGCTCGTTGGGTTCCGGCAGATGGATAACGAAGGCTCAGGCCAAAAGTGGCCGGAGGTCATCGTTTATGTGGATGACGTTACCCAGTTGGGACTCGACAAAAGCACCGAAGAGTTCCGCGTCAAAGTGAGCCGAGACCCGAAAGAACGCTACAAATGGCTCTTAAAACCACGCCCCAGATCTTTCCGTGCGGCCCGCCGGTCTCTGCCCACGGCCAGCGAACCTTCAAGAGATCTGGTTGCGGCTCCGCCGACAGATTTCACCTTTGCGTTTTTGGACGGCATTTTGCAGAAAGATGAATCCACCTACGTTCTAAATGCCCGGTATCAGAGGGCCGATGTCGCGTTTCATTTATTGGCTCTCTGCCAGTGGCGGGATTTCTACCTCTTAAAGGTCGCGGTGACGAACTGCCGGGATAGGGAATTTTTCATCACGTCGGTGGAAATAGAGGCGAATGGCAAATCCGTCCCATCGCGCCTCTACATCCCTTTTTCTTGCGGCCCGGGTGCATCCGTCGAAGGGATCGTGACATTTGTGGTCCAGGCTGTGAAGAATCAGAAGGTGGAGGTCATCCTTATCGAAGGCGGGACTTCCAGGCAATACCGCGTCAAGGACGTGGGCTATGCATTTTAAGAATCCACGGTTCATTTGCCTGGCGCTGGGACTCTTTTTAAGTGCTGCGCTCTATGCGGACGAAACTCTGCCCGCCGGACGAACGCGATTTGAAGAGACCACTCTCTGGAAGGGAGTAGCAACCCCTTTACCCAAGAAAGGACATTACGCTCTGCCCACCGGCTTTACCATTGAGGCGCTATTGGATGGATCGATCTTTTCCTACAACTTGCTCACCCCGGCCATGGCGGTGTTGGAAGATGATCTCACGGCTCACGACGAAATCGTTATGCCCAAGGGCACGCGGTTCATTGGCGTCGTTGAAGTCGTACACACGCTGGACCGGGTCAACATCGATTTCCATACTTGTGTCTTTCCGGACGGACAAGAAATTAAAGTGAGCGCCATGGCGCTGTCCGTGGATGGTTCGGCCGGCGTCAAAGGAAAACTTGAAACCCACAAGGACGCCTGGGCTGCGCGCATCGCCATGCAAACGATCGCCACGGGCGTCCAGGCGGGAACCGAGGCGGCCGCACCGTCGGTGGGAAACGCCATGGCTTCTGGGCTTGCCCAGGAGACTTCCCAGAGCCTGAACACGCCGAACGCCAAGGAACTGGACAGCGTTTCGGTGGAAGACCGCACGCCCATCAAAATCTTTTTGCGAGAAAGGACCGAGTACTGATGCCTAAGACCAACACCAAGGAGGACGTATGCCACCGAGAGAAGTCTACACCATCATTCCAAACCGAAAGGACCCGACGAAATCGCACTTCCTGCGTATCGGAAGTGCGTTTGTGAATAAAGACGGGAGTGAAAACATCTACCTCGAAGCCATGCCGTTGGATGGAAAGCTGCAGCTTCGCGATCCAAAGACCGTAGGGAACGGGGACCACACAGCAGCCTAAGGAAGTGGGCCAGTAACCGTCCAGCCGGCGACCTTTGGGTTAAGGTCCATCCGGCTGGCGGTTGCCAGGCGGCGGTCGCCAAGTGGCGATCGCCAAGCCCTTGTCCAACTTAAATGGAGGTAATCCGATGAACGCCGTCATTCCGATTGACGATCTGCAATCCAAAATCTATCTCCTGCGCGGCCAACGCGTGATCCTGTCGTCGGACTTGGCTCCTCTTTTCCGCGTACCGGCTTTCCGGTTGAACGAAGCGGTCAAGCGAAACCGGCGCCGCTTTCCCGACGATTTTTGCTTTCAGTTAACCCTGGAGGAAGTCCAACGTCTAACATCGCAAACTGCGATGATAAAGAAATCCGGTCGAGGCCATCATTGGAAATACCTGCCCTACGCCTTCGGCGAGCACGGGACAATCATGCTCGCTCATACCCTGAGGTCGGCGACGGCGATCGCCGCCAGCGTCCAGGTCGTGCGCGCTTTCGTGAAATTGCGCGACTTCTTGGCGGCTCACAAGGAACTGGCCGCCAAACTCGAAGAGCTTGAGCGCCGCGTAGCCACCCACGACAACCATATTCAAAACATTTTCCAGGCCATCAAACAACTGATGAATCCTGCATTGCCGCCGCCCGAATCCAAGCGGCGCATCGGGTACCGCCCGGAAGCGGCCGCTAAGGCGTTGGGTCAGGCGCGATGAAGGCGCAACATTGGCTAGGAGAGGTCTATGCCCCATGAAATAAAGTTGTCCGAACAGGAATTGGTATCGGTCAAGACGCTCAGTCGTCTGATTGATGTCTCCGAGCGAACTATCTGGGACTGGGTTTATAGAAGCCGAAAATACCATACCAATGATCCCATCCCGTACCATAAACTAGGGTCATTGGTTCGCTTCAATATGCGGGAGGTACGAGCCTGGTACAATCGTCGGAGAGTCAGCCCTGATGCCGTGGTACAAGCGGCCCCCATTCTGTGGTAAAATACTTCCAGTTTTTATGGATAAGAATAGATGGCGCAACAGGCTTCTCCCTCGAGGAATCCAGGTTGGTAAGAGCAGGAAAGGCTTGGAGATCTTCCAAATCCGTGTAACCATCAATGGTAAACGGAGAAAGAAGAACATCGGTCTCGCCACGCCCGCCAACCTCGATCTAGCCATTTCGCTTTTAAATGACCATGTTGAGAAAAAGCGGTTAGGGGTTCTTGGGAAGGAAACCGAGCAAGTCCGTTGGACGATCGAGACAGCCTGCGAAACCTATTGGGCTTTGCACGGATCGCAGCGCCGCAAACCAAACGGCGAGATTAATCGAAAATCGTGCCGCGAATTTCGTCGTCCGTTGGACTATATTAAGGCGGCTTGGCCGGGCCGGATGATCGATACAATTACTTACATTGACGTGCGTGACTTACGGGCGAAGAGGCTTCGGGAAGGGGTTAAAGAGAGTACCGTGAATCGGACACATACGGTGATTACAAGTCTTTTTAACATGCTTAAGACGTGGCGGCGACTTGGACAGAATCCTGTCCCTAAAAACTTGGTCCTTCCCGAGGAGAATCCTGGAGAGCTTGTACCCAAAGAGGACGAGAACCAATTTATTCGTGATCGGTTATTGACCAAAGAAGAATACGAGATGATATGGATGACGGCCGATAACCGCATTAGACGGATTATATTGGCCGAAATGAATGCTCCTTTGCGCTTTGAGGATTTGAGTCAACTGACCAAAGACAAGATTAACGCCAAAGCCAATGAGTTCAAAGGAATCCAGAACAAAACCGGTCAGGAATATTACATTCCGATATCGAAGCCGATGTGGGAATTAATCAGGACCGCTCCCGGCAAACAAATTTTAGACTTCCGTGGTTTTCGGAAAAGATGGGAACGGGCTGTGAAGCGGGCTGGGCTTAAAGGGTTGCAGTTCCGGGACTTGCGCCGGACAGCCGCCACGACCTTGCATGATAAGGGTTTCAGATTAAAGGTTATTTCGAGTATGTTGGGGCATGCGTCGGTCACCACAACAGAACGCTATTTGGGCCTTCATGCTGAGAACCTGCAAGAGGCAGGGAAGGCGTTGGGGGAGGTTTACGGCGTGCCCAATCCTGATAAATTCAGTGTAGAAACGGTCCCGCAAACGGTCCCTCAATTCTCTGAAAAATCATCTTCTGAATTTGATAAACTAGCTGATAATTAAACATTTTTGGCGGGGTAGCTCAGATGGTTAGAGCGGCAGCTTCATAAGGTGATGAACCGGGGGTCGGAGGGGTTCCGCCAAGTACGGTCTCCGACGGAGAGGCAAGTTCGGCAGTACGGCCAGAGGCGGGGGACTCCTGATCCAATTGGTACCCAAATTGGTACCTGGATTTTGGCCTGAAAGCCGGACGTTCTAGTGGTATACTTATTAGAGAGAATTTTTATGAAAAACTTATCTAAACGCCATCCGCGCCCGAATCCTCAAGAGGCGCTGCGCATCCTCGACCGAATCCGGCGCGAGGCTGACCGAAGAGGCGGCCCCACCAAGGGAATGACAAAAGAAGAGGCCCTCCGGGCCATCAAGAAGACGCGCGAGGAACTTTGGCGCGAATACCTTGCGCCTCGTCCTTGATTCCAATGAGTACATGTTCACCTTCGGCGCTGACCCTCAAGCGGTCAGCATCGATGTGTTGGAGCACATCGCCTCGAACAGAAAAAAGTATCTGCTCAGCATCTGCCGTCCCATTCTCGACGAAGTAGGCCGACATCTTCTGCCTCAACAGGTGTCCGAAGTTTATGCCTATCTGAACGCGTTGGAGGTCCCGATAGATGAACGTTGGAGCGTACCGTTTGAATTCGCTCAGCGGTATGTTGGAAAGGGACTCAAGAGCGGCGACGCCTTCATCGCCGGTTATGCAGAATGGGTGGGTGCTGATAGCCTGATCTCGGAAAACCGAGCGGACATTGTCAGCCATCCTGATCTATTCCCTTTCAAAGTCTTCACGGCGGACCAATTTTTAAAGAAGCATCGTTAGAAACGAATGAACCTTCCGAAGAAGCAGCTGGAACAAAAAGCGCGACGCAAAGAGGTCAACCGATTGATTGATGAAGGCATCGCTTCGGGCGATCCGATTGACGGTGAAATAGCCTTCGCGCAAATCCGGGAGTATACTGAAAAACGAAAAAAAGAGCTTTCGTAGGCATACCCTTTCTTACCACTCTGCCCTTCTCAAAATCGTCAGAGCGCTCAAGCTCGATGCGGTGAAAATCGCCACCGAGTGGGGGCGCTGATAGCAATATCTCTTCATGGCTGACGTACTGCACCAGCTCGACAAATTCGGAATATAAAATCAGCCTGTTATTAGGACCTAGCCATACTAGGCCCTTCGGAACCGTCGAAATCAGGCCTATTTCTTAACAAATTCGTAACATAGGCTGAGTATCCTTATCTCGTACGCGTACGTGCTATGCCGAAATATTTGACTCGTATCGTTGCAATTACACTGGTTGCTTGCTTGACCGCAAGTTCTGGCCAGACGTCGTTTCTGAATACCACGCTCTATATCCCTGCTAACGCCGAATACAGCAACCCCTTCACCACGATGGCCATTGTTCCCATGTCTTACACCTCCGGAGTAGTCAATCGGGCGGTTTCGGGACGCTTGCAGAACTTCGCGGTCAGAACCTTAGAGTGGCTCGGTGTCCTGACACTGGGAGAGGTAAAAATACCGATTCAATTGAGGCTTCTCTTGGATTCTAAACATGCTCTAAACCGAGAGCAAGTCTTGATTCGAAGAGCCATTGAGCAGCTTTTAAGGCACCCAGAAATTACCGATCAGGATCGCCAGTGGGCCCTGGACGAGGCTCGCAGATCAGCGAATAATGAATGGCCGACTTACAATGTGACCGAACGCGATGGTGGTCGTTGGCTCTTGTCACAAATATTTCACGAGTTGGATATTTCGGACAACCCTAGATTAATCCAGGCGATTTTTGAAGCTGACAACCTTCGTGGATCAATCCGAATGACTCCACGTGAAACTGAAATTCTAAAACCGCAGACAGGATCTGATGATTCAAAACAATTCGCAATTAAAGGAGTCAACGTTTCTATAGTTGACCGAATCGGAGGCGTACGTGATGGCCTCGCCGCTTTTTCGCCGCTATTAGATCGCCTAGAGTTGAATGTTGCTTACGCCTTTGCTCATCCCGACCCTAATAGTACACCCGAACAAACCGTACGTAATGCAATTCAACATGAACTGGCACATCGTCGCTATGACCGTTTGTCAGCCCAAGCACAGATTGAAGTTACGAATGCAATCTTACATCAGCTGTCAATTGGCCAACTCGAACGAATGTACAACATTATGAAAGAGGGATGGCTGCATACGCGAAGGGGCCAGGACTATTTTCTTATAACCGACGAACATGCACAGCGCCAATCTCTTAACATAAGGCAGCAGATTACACCGGGAAGAGGACATAAATCCGTAATGGCGATTGATCTTCCCGGAGGGAGCGTGCTAAATGCCCATTTATTAATAGACGAGCTCATAGCTATTTATCATGGTGATGAGCGGACCAACGGTCAGGTGATTTTGGAACTTCGGCGAAATGGCCTATTGTTGTCCCAATTAATGAATCCGGCAGTGCGGATACCTCTTGATCAATATGGTCTGCTAGACGGGCAAAATGAGTTGGTCGTGGAAATTATGGACCGAGTGAAACGCCATCCGCATTACCGGGATTTATTTCTGAGTGGTCGAGTTGTGACCCGGGCAAAACAAGGCCTTCGTCTCAGTCCCGAATATGTCGAAAAGGCCAATAGCATTCAGAAACGGATCAGAGAAGCTTATCGCTCTTATCTGAACCCAGTAGAGAGAATTATTTTTGATCTTCAGCCTGACGAACAGCGTAAGAACTTTTATGCCCTCCAAGGACTGGGATCATCGCCTTCGGCGACTCTGAGCGAAATGGAGGCCATTCTGCTATTGGTGGAAAAATTGCCGCGAATACCCGGGTCCCGAGATTCAGGATTCGTATCGCGTACAATTCAATTGTCGCATTCGATAATGGGTTATCCCTCGGAACCTGCACTACCCGATCCATCCTCCATTATTAGTCAAATTACCAGCGAGCTGAATAAAATGGGACTTTCATGGCGATTCGAACTTCTTAAAGCTAACCGCACTGGCCAATTATCCAATACTATTTACTGGACGATTGGAAATGCTCTGGGGACAAAAGACGCAGATGCTATTGGCCAATTCTACTCACAACATCGCGAAGCCCTGATTAATAACGTATTCGAGCCAATCTTAGCGGAAGTAACAGCACGTCTTCGGCAGGATATTGGTGCAACGACACCCGACCCATTGAGTCAGCTGAATCAAAATCAGAGAACTGGCGGTTTGACTCAGTACGTCTACTGGGATATTGCTCACGGAATTGGCACTACCGAGAGAGACCAAGTTGATTTGTTCTACGGGCATTTTCGCCAAGTTTTGATCCAACAGTTGTCAGACCGTATTGAGGCCACGCCGCGACTGCCATCGTCCTCCGAAGAGCACTCAGAGGCGTCAATAGAACGGTTCAAAATTCTTGGAGTACTTCATTCAATAACCGACCTCAATGATCCCCAAGATAAACCCACAATTGATCCTGACGGGACTGTCGTGCTTCGTAGAGGGACATTCTATACAGATATGAAGCGATTTCCGTTGGAAGCAGTCCGCAATGCAAGCCGAAGTACTTTTAAAATAATTTACTTGGGCGCTAATGAGACTCGCCATGTTGGGAGCGCATTTTTGACTCGTTACGGCGTTGTAACAAGCTGGCATAACTACTTGTCATTTTATGATGCGGACTGGCCCGATCAATGGGCACTTGAAGATACCGAAGGCAAGCGATTTTCATTGAGGGACACGCGAATTGTGCC
>Ga0206942_1184_pt1 | contig 18034 bp, 20 predicted proteins | sample Alteio_BWOrgHeat_6_FD_153253 | JGI IMG/M metagenome (GOLD analysis project Ga0206942, IMG submission 153253) | Enriched cells from forest soil in Barre Woods Harvard Forest LTER site, Petersham, Massachusetts, United States -... | ecosystem: Environmental > Terrestrial > Soil > Temperate forest > O... | reverse complement strand
TCGGATTCGTCCTGGCGATCATCCCGAGTTGCACGAGCAGATCATTCCTCAGGTGCCTGTCCAAAGTGACGCCGAAGAGACGAAGGATTTCCGCCGGCGCTTCAGGCAAAGCGCGAATCTTCTGAAGTTCGGGACTGTCAGTTAAAGCTGCGCCGGAAGGCGCTCCGGCACGGAGGCGTTCGCGAAGAAGCCGGGTCAATTGTGACGATACCGAAGGGGCCTGACGGGCCGTCGCCGCCGCCGGCGGGTTTTGCTGCGCGGGCAGAACATCGGGAACGACGACGAGCCCCGCCGCTATTAAGGCGATCTGGAGGATGGCATGGGGGAGGATCCCGGGGCGAAGTCCTGAAAACTTCGGGCGCACGGCCAGCGCTTGATCGCTGAACCCGGAACAAACCGATAGGTTCGTGCGGACTTGATGCCGCACATCCGCCAAACCCGGATCCACAAGCAGTACGGGGATTATGGAGAATGCGATCATCCGACTCAACGCTTTTTGTGTGAGAACCCACATAGGCATGCACTTAAGTATAACGGAACTATGTTACGTCCGTGTAACAAGGAAGCCCCTATTTTTCGAGCCCAAAGGCCTCAGACCTGTGTGTGATTAAGACCCTTGTTCATTTAGGCCCCCCAGCCGTCATTCCGGCGGAAGCCGGAATTCAGAGCATCGTCGGGACTGGACCCCGGCTTTCGCCGGGGTGACGACGAAAATGAGCAAAGGTGCTGATCACAAGACCTGTGTGGGCCTATAGGGGACGCATAATACCAGGACTATAAAGAGCACCACTCAACCCTTCCCGGGAAGTTTTGAGGCTGCACGCCTCAACAAAAAACGAATAAAGTTGCGGGTCTCGCCTCTAACAGTATAGGGAGGTGGACCATGAGCCCACTGGATGAACAAATTGAAGCGGTGACGGCCATTCTAAGAGCCAATGGAGGTGTTGTCGGAATTGATCCGGACGCGCCCGAATTTCTAAAACGCTCATTTTTGGGGATGATTCTGGGTTGTCCCGATTGCCGGAAGATGATTCGACGGAGACCCGAAACCCGTGAAAACTAAAGTGGATGCCTTGGCTTTCTGTTCGTGACCGCGACCTGAAAGCACCTTGCCGACACTACTGCAACGGAACACTTTCAAAAAGAAAAATAGGAAGCCGATGACAAAATCAATCCTCCCAAACAGCTACCAAGCTCTCCTCGGTGAAATTAAGGAGAGAATTCGTTCTGCTCATTACGCTGCCTTAAAAGCCGTTAACAAGGAACTCATTCTCATGTACTGGGACGTGGGTCGAATGATTTCCACCAAAATATCCAGAGAGAAATGGGGCAAATCGGTAGTCGAAACGCTGGCCCAAGATCTCCGACGGGATCTCCCCGGCATCAAGGGATTTTCAGCATCTAACCTCTGGCGCACGCGCGTATTCTTTGAGACTTATTCTCGACGGGAAAAACTCGCACCATTGGTGCGAGAAATAGGATGTCTCGATACATGCAGAATGGTCGTTTCCAGGTCTCTTTCACTATAGGTGTAAAAGTCCCTCTTTAGCGTGTCGCCTAAGGACTTCTGGCGCATGCTTCGAAAAAGACTGCAATTCGGGAGACGCTGTCTCCCGAATTGAACCCATGAGCCCACTTGATGAACAAATTGAAGCGGTGACGACCATTTTACTGTTACGCAATGACCGATAAAGAACTTGAAGATTTTCTTTTAGACCTGCGCGAATGGCAGACATTCGAGTGCAAGAGAGTGGCTGTTCAGCCGTCAAAATTGCTGGACGTGGTTGTCGCGTTCGCCAATACGGATGGCGGTTGGATCGCTCTTGGGCTTGGAGACCCCGAAAAAGTCAAACGGGAAGACCGATTGGTCGGCATTAGCGAGAATCCGGATAATGTGTCCGAGTTTCTTAAAGCTATCGACAAAGAGATTGATCCCCCTCTCGCAGGATGGAGAACCCTTTACCAGGACATCGTTAACATTCACGGATTAAAAGATCAATTATTGGTAATCCATGTCCTAAAAAGCGACGAGGTTCATTCGCTGAAAAAAGGCGAAACCCTCGCCAGGAGAGGGCGACAAAACGTCAAATTGACAGCGCGCGAAATCCTTCGCCTCCAGCACGAAAAAGGGGCGGTCAAATTTGAAAGTGAACTCTCCAGTATCCGGTCTATGGAACTCTTGGACCAGAATTTACTACGGACTTACAAACGCGACACGGTAAGTGAGAATCAAGATGATTGGCAATTCTTGCGCGACAACGGACTTGCCACTAAGAAAGGAGAAGAATCCGTTTTAAGCAATTCCTCTGTTTTGCTATTCGGGAAGAACCCATCCATCGCGCTTGGGCGCAAGTGCGGAATCAAAATTTCCCATTATTATGGAACCAAGCCCACCTACACGGGGGAGCCTAACTTTGTCCGTCGGCCGGCTTCAATCGAAGGACCGCTATTATCACAGATTGAACAGACCATGACTTATTTTCGAAACGTGGTTAAAGAAGCGCCTCCGAAATTGAAAGGGGCCTCGTTCCGTTCATCGTTGGTGATCCCTGAATGGGTATTCCAAGAAGCTGTTACAAACGCTGTCATTCATCGAAATTATTTTTTGCAAGACGACATCCAAATTAGGTTCTTTGATGATCGCGTCGAAGTCGAGAGCCCCGGAAGCTATCCTGGGCATATCACGGTCAGCAACATTCGAACAGAAAGATACGCTCGGAACCCGCTCATCCAGCGAACTCTGAACCGGTTTCAAGCAGCTCCGAATTTGGATATTGGTGAGGGCGTGGATCGAATGTTCCAAGTGATGAGAGAAAAAGTTCTTTACGATCCCTTATATTTTCCACCAACGATTCGCCCTAATTCAGTCTTAGTGACACTTTTCAATCTGCATCGAGTTGAAGACTGGGATACCGTCGGTAAGTACCTCGACAAGCACTATCGCATTACCAATTCGGAAGCTCGAAGAATTACAGGGGTCAAAGATACCTTGAGAATGTCGAGGCTTTTGAAACTGTGGGTTGAAAAAGGTGTGCTTGCAAAAGTGGGAGACTCGTCAAAAAAAGGCACCTACTACACTAAACCAGGCCAAGAGCCCTCGCCGACTTTATTTTCACTCCCCTCTGAAAATAAATAATTTACAACACGTTTTCGTCTAAAAATAGACTAGTTTCTAAAAACGCTATTTTCACACTCTCCCTACCTGCGGGTGTTGGGTCGCCATCCGTTTAGCGACCATCCCGGCCGACCAAGAGGAGCACAGTTGGACGGGATAGCCAAGTAAGGGCACTATATCGGCCACTTTCCGGCAATCGCACCGCCGAGCTCCTTTTGCAAAACACGAAGGGTAATGGGTTCGTGCAGCTTTCTAAGCGCAATCGCTCTTGAAGTCGATCTCCTGGCCCGTCTCCAACAAGCTTTTGAGACTGCTGATGACCGCAGGCCATCCGTTATTAATTCCTCGAAACGTGTTGGGATCCTTTTCCTGGTCCTCGGGGAGCAGATTTTCATGAATCACGCGGAGCCGGACTTGGGCGCCCATGGGGGTCAGCTCATAGGTCACGCGGGAAGGACCGTCGCGTTTAGCCGTGACCTCCGGTTTGTCCTTATCCGCGGTGACAAACTCATAGACCAGTTTGCGGCCCGGTTCGCAGGCCAGCACTTTTCCGTCATGGTTCCCAAGATGTTCCATTCCTTTGGGCGCTACGATTCGGACGCGGCCGCCGGCCTTCAGTTCATACTCGACACGAAAGCCCATCCAGTATTTTACGCTCCAGTCCCCTTGGGTTAATGCTTCCCAGAGTTTCTCCGGGGTGGTGCGGATGTAGGTCGCGTAAATGTAGGTCTGCGTTTCTGTTTTTGTAACCATGATTAATCCTCCAATTGAGATTTCAGGTGATCCAGAGCCTCAAGCCGGACATGTTCAAACGGTTTTATCCAGCGTTTGGCGATCGCGTGGATAGGGACGGGGTTGAGGTAATGCTCCAGCTCCCGCCCCACCCAGCGCGTCACCACCAGGTTGGCGTCTTCCAGCTGCGTGAGATGTTTTTTGACGGCCTGGCGGCTCATCGGCATTCTCTCACAAAGCTGCGTGAGCGTAAGTCCCCCTTTGACCCGCAGCCGGTCGAGCAGCCGGCGCCGGCCGGGATCGGCCAGCGCTTTGAACAAAAGATCGGCGGCCGTATCCGCGGGAGCCTCCGGGGTTGTCTTATTCATGGGATTAGTATATGCAACTATTTGGTTGCATGTCAAGGGAATAGTTTTGTAGTATATTTTCCACAGGAGGAAAAACATGCGAACTCAACAAAAACACAAGACCGGAACACGGAAACAATGGCTGGCGGCCCGGCTGAAGCTGCTGAAGGCCGAAAAAGAACTCACACGGCGCGGGGACAAGGTCACGCAGATGCGGCTTGCGCTGCCCTGGGTGCGCATCGACAAGGAATACCGCTTTGAGACCGACCAGGGCGCCGCATCCCTGGCGGATCTCTTCCAGGGGCGTTCGCAGCTTCTGGTTTACCACTTCATGTTCGGGCCGGACTACTCGGCCGGCTGCCCGGCCTGTTCCTCCATAGCGGATGGCTTCAACGGGATCTGCACTCACCTGTCCAACCATGACGTGATGCTCTGGGCCGTGTCGCGCGCGCCGTACCCAAAGCTGGAGGCCTACCGGCGGCGCATGGACTGGACGTTCCCCTGGGCGTCCTCCTTCGGCGGCGATTTCAATGCCGACTTCAGCGTTCAGCTCACCGAGGAACAGCAACGCCAGGGAGGCTTCGCATACAACTACCAGAAAGAGCCCGCGGCCAAGGCCGATAACGCGCTCGAAGGTAGGCAATCGGGAAAGTGGAATAAGGAAAAAGAGACCGGCGGTAAGGGCCCCGTGTTTGAGATGGCCACCCGCTGTGGGACCGACGCGGGCACTTACCTGCGCGAGCGGCCGGGCATGAGCGCGTTTGTGCGCGAGAACGGCAACATTTATCACACCTATTCCACCTATGCGCGTGGGCTGGACGCCATGTGGGGCTTCTACCCGTGGCTCGACCGCGCTCCCAAAGGGCGCAACGAAACGGGCATCTGGTTCCGCCGACGAGATGAATATACGAGCTGATCGGATGTTTTTCGGCGTGTCGGCGGTTCTCTTTGTCGCCAGCGCCTGGTGGACTCTTCACGGGTGCGCGTCCATGTTGGCCATGGGCGGCATGCCCATGCTCGGCGGCTGGACCATGTCGATGGCCTGGATGCGGATGCCCGGCCAGACATGGGTTGGTGCGGCCGCATCCTTCCTGGGCATGTGGGTGGTGATGATGGTCGCTATGATGCTGCCGTCTTTAGTGCTCATGCTGCGGCATTACCGGCAGGCCGTTACCGGGGCAAGCGGGTTGCGCCTCGGCGGCTTGACCATGCTGGTCGGCGTGGGATACTTCTTCGTTTGGGCCCTAGTGGGAGCGGTTATCTACCCGCTGGGGGCGGCGCTGGCGGCACTCGAGATGAACAATCTGATGCTTTCGTCCGCTGTCCCTTTCATGGTCGGTGTGGTTTTCCTGATCGTCGGCGGCCTCCAGCTCACCCGATGGAAGGCGTGTCGCCTGGCCTGCTGCAGGGACGCACCCGGAAAAGATCGCACGCTGCCGGCTGACGCGGCGACCGCCTGGCGTCACGGTCTGCGCCTGGGGTTTCACTGCTGCCTCTGCTGCGCCGGGCTTACCGCGATTCTTCTGGTCCTCGGGGTCATGGACTGGCGCGCGATGATGCTGGTCACCGCCGCCATCACCGCCGAACGCCTCATCCCTGCCGGTGACAACGTAGCGCAAATCCTCGGGCTCTGCGCCATCGCAGCCGGTCTGGTTCTCATCGTGCGCGCTGCTTGATTCCTCTCTCTTCTAGAGTTATGATGCCAGGCATTGGCAGAACGACGTTCAGCCGAATTACGTTGAGCTGAACGACGTTCCGCTAAGCGACGTTAAGCTTAACGTCGTTTATTCTAAGGAGGCCACCCATGCCCGATACCCCCGCTCTAGATACCACCAAAGCCGTGTTCCAGTCCATCGCCATTGATCAGATCAAGCCATCCCGCCACCAGGCGCGTAAAATATTTGATGAAGAGACCATCAAGGGTCTGGCGGAGTCCATGAAACAGGAAACCCTTTTGCAGCCCATAACTGTCCGACAGTCAGGGGATGGCTATGAACTGATATCGGGTGAACGACGGTTTCGGGCGGCCAAGCTTCTGGGCTGGACAATTATCGATGCCAAGGTTATCCAGACCGTGAGCGAAGGGGAGGCGGCCGCCAAGGGGCTGATTGAGAACCTCCAGCGCGAGGACCTGAACCCAATTGAAGAGGCGCAGGGCTTTCAGGAACTTTTGGACCTGAAGGATAGCCACTGGAACCAGGAAAGGATTTCGGAGGCTGTAGGGAAGTCGCCTACTTACATATCCGAGTCCCTTTCGCTACTCAAATTGCCGGACCCCCTAATGGAAAAGTTCTGCCGGCAGAACTTTTCTAGAAGCTTGGGAGTCGAATTGGCTCGTTTACCCGGCCAGGATGTCCAACTGAAGGCAGCTGAAGCGATTGAGGGCCTAAATCGCAACCAGGCCAGAGATGTCCTTATGGTCTTGAAGGGAAAGTCTTCTACTGCCAGGAAGGAGTCCAAAGCGGCAGCTGCGCATGCGCCAGATCCAAAGGCGATCATCACCTTTACCGCAGCTGGGCCGGATATTAAATTTTCCGGTCTGGCGCCAGAGGGGATCAGCATCGAAGGTCTTGTGGATGCGTTCCGAGAGAGGCTCTATGCCTGGATGCGGGTGCCAGCACCCCAGAAGAACCCTGCAGTGGAAGCGGTCTTCGCGTCCGATGATTCTACCCCGTCCGACTCTTCTCCCAGGACTCCCAAAACCCCGGAAGAACAAGCCGAGCTGGAAGCCCTGGCAGCACAAAATCCCCAGGCCGCTTACGAATGGATCTTCGGCCCAGAAAGCATTCTGGCTAAGCGCATGACCAACATCAATTGGCAAGCCATGGGCATCAGCGATCCCAAAACCGGGCTAAACAAATTGCTCGAAGGGATGAAGATGGTAGCGGCATCCCACGCGGCCCGTAAGAAGCGGCGATAAAGCTACCTGCTGACTAAACGTACCTTCACCTGAGACGAATAGGTCAATTATTCGGCTCACAATTATGTTGTTTATGAGCCGAATAGAGGCTATAATCGGCTCATGCGCTATAACTGGCAACAATCTGACTGGCCAAATTTTCGATACGACTTAGGAGATTTTCAGCCAGACTTATACCGGTACGCCGAAGCGACGGGTCGAATGGCTGGCAGCTTCCCGCACCTGCCGCCGGATCTCCAGGAACAAGCAACTTTGGAATTGATGGTTGCCGAGGCCATAAAAACATCCGCGATCGAGGGCGAATATCTTGAACGCGAAGACGTTATGTCCTCCATCCGCAACAACCTGAACCTGAACAATCCTCCTGTCCTGATTAAAGATGCTCGCGCCCACGGTATCGCCAGGATGATGGTCGATGTGCGCCGCTCGTATCAGGAGACACTGACTGAAGAAAAACTTTTTGAATGGCATCGGATGCTTCTCACTGCCGTGGAAGGAGTTTCCAGAATCACCGTCGGCGCATGGCGCACCCATGAAGATCCCATGCAGGTGATCTCGGGCTGGCCAGGAAAGATCAAGATCCATTTTGAAGCCCCTGCCTCCAATAATGTCCCCCATGAGATGGCGAGGTTTATCGCCTGGTTTAACCGAACAACACCGGGGCAACCGGAAGCTATCGTGCCGGGGCCGGTCAGAGCCGCCATCGCACACATTTATTTTGAAAGCATCCATCCCTTTGAGGATGGCAATGGGCGCATAGGACGTGCCTTGGCGGAGAAAGCGTTGTCCCAGGATCTCGGATGTCCGGCACTCATCAGCTTGTCGCAACTCATCGACGCCCAAAAGAAACGATACTACGAGGCTTTGAAGCATGCCCAGAAATCCAATGAGATCACGAGCTGGGTCGGATATTTTGTAAAAACCGTCCTGGAAGCTGAGCAAGCGGCTGAGAGGCTTATCGAGTTCATTCTTGGTAAGGCGAAGTTTCTTGATCGGTTCAAGCCGATGATGAACGATCGTCAGCAAAAAGTCATCACGCGGATGCTGAGGGAAGGTCCTGATGGATTCCAAGGCGGTATCAATGCGGCCAAATACATGCGCCTGGTCGGTTGCTCAAAAGCCACGGCGACGCGCGATCTGGCGGAGTTGCGCGAAAAATCGATCCTGAGGCAGCAGTCAGCCGGCGGCCGCAGCACGAGCTATACACTCGCCGAGATTTCAACAAAATAAAAACCTCACACTTGACGAATCACTTGACGATGGCCTGGCGAGGGACAGACAATTTCCTACCGTACCCCGTACCTTCGTATTGGCGACGTTGTGACCGTCACCAATCTGATGATAGCTGCGGTCGGTTCGCCTGCCTAGGCCGTCAAAAGAGAGTCATAAAATGACTAAAAATAGAGCGGAAAACGGATCACGATTTGATCTTCAAATGTAACACGTTTGTAATACGAATCGGATATCCTATCCTACAGCCTATGCCGGACAAAAACTTTCGTCGAATCTTCGCGGCCATCTTTTTGGGGACTTTTTTGACTTGGCCTGCACGGTCTGCGGACTCGAAAAACCGCTATTACACGGGCCAGGCTCCAACCGTATATACATCGCCGAACCAGAATCTGCTGAGCCGGAGCCTCCAAAATGTTCCCGAATACGCCCTGCCTGACATTAACTCTCTTGTCCACCCGGTTACGGCCGCATTACCCAATAGTGATCAAACCGTTACCGTAAAGCCTGCTGATTTAGGGCTTATTTTATCGAACGGCCTCCCTACACTGGGGCCCCAGGTCAGCACCTGCGGAAGTATTGTATCCGCCGGGACCTACGTACTTACCCAAGATCTCCCGTCCCGGGGCGGTGATTCAGGCGGCTTGTGTATCTCCATCCAGACCATCGATGGATCAACGCTGCCGGACGTGACGCTGGATTGTCAGGGGCATTCCATCAGTTCCGACGTCGCGGCTTATTACACAACGGGTCTAACGATTACGAACTGCAACATCACAGGTGGCCAACTCCCAGTTACCATCGGATATTCTCAGGACTACACTTTGACCCACAACACCTTCGGCCAGTCCCTATCCATAAATTGTAATGGGGGCACCGTGGCGGACAATACAATCACCGGCTTCTATCAACAAGTTCAATCCAGCCACATGCAGATCGATGACAATAATATTGTCAATGGACCGGAATGGGGAATAGCAGGGATTGATTCCGAAAATGGATCGGCCAATATGTTTTCCGGCAACCATATTGATGGCGGGTGGGACGGGTCGGCAGATGACTATGATAAGGTCGGGCTGGACGACGGTTTCAATATCCGGTGGGAGAATGGAGACCAAGTGACTGATAACACCATCAATAACGTCTGGGATACTGGGATCGAAACTGTCGGTGCTATCCGTAATCTCACCATCTCAGGGAATCAAATTGATCATACGCAAGTGTCGGCAATAGGAGGATGGTGGAGCAGTTCCTGGAATGGAGTCACGATTGCCAACAACACAGCCAACGACGTCCCGACCTTCCTCAATTTCTTTTATTCGCAAGACCAGGAACACGGCCCGGCTCCTAAAACGTTGGCTTTTGAAAATGTGAAGGTACTCAATAACACGCTGACGAACGCCAGACCGCCTCTTCCAGGGTTTCCAAATACGTCAGTCAATGTGAATCTCGTTCCATGGTATATCCAGACAGGCGAGAATGGACCCTCAACGATTCTCTACGGAAATAATCAGTTATCAGGTAACAACTTTGATTCTTCCGTCCCGGCTCCCTTGCTGAATCCGCCGGATGTTTTCACGAAACGAGGCATTACATTCTTGCAGCGAAATGCACCGCTGCGGCCGCCGACTTCCGGCTCCAAACAGGCCCTCAAGCTGAAATGGCTGCAGCGCCACAACCATCTTCTCGATAAACTTCAGCAGCGACTGCACACTGCGCTCGCGAAAAGAAAAGGTCTTAGGTAAAGGGCTCTGCCCCAACGGAAGAAAATAAGCGGTCAAAAGGGACAGAGCTAATTCTCGTCAGAACCTCGTTGAAGGAATTTCAGGTCCCTCTGTCCCCAGAAACACTCTAATTTTCTTCGCCGGGTCAGACCCTGAGCTACTCCTCATACTTGACGAATCACTTGACGAATACTTGACGATAGGATAGACTCTCCGCATGGCCTTCGAACCCCGATTTAAGATAACCTCGGAAATTCTTCGTCGCCTGGGAGCGATTGAGGTTCTGCACACACGCATCCAGGATGCGGCTGTTCGCTTGCCGACGCTGCCTATGATGCAGAAAGATGTCGTTTTGCGATCCGCCCACGGGTCAAGTTCGATAGAAGGAAATCCTTTGACGTTGGCCGAAGCCCGAACCGTTTTGGACGGCAAGGATGTCCCGGGAGCCACTCGCCGCTCTGTCCAGGAAATACGGAACGCTGCGGAGGTCATGAAATTCATTCAGAGTCACGGTGATGCCCGGCAAATTGAAGAGGCGGATATTTTAAAAGTACACAAGTTGTTAGGGGCGAGCGATGCATTGGACCGGGGTCCTATCGGAGCTTATCGTGATTACGGCGTTCAAGTCGGTCATCACATTGCCCCTCATTTTTCCGAGGTGCCTCTCTACATGGGCACATTGCTGGAGTGGATAAACGAGAAAGGGAAGGAGTGGCCCCCCGTGGTGAGCTCCGCTGTTCTTCATTTCCGCTTCGAGTATATTCATCCGTTTGGGGACGGCAACGGCCGCACCGGCCGAGCCCTGGCGGCGTGGGAACTCTATCGCCGAAAATTTGACAGCCAACACCTCTTCGCTGTCGATGAAACGCTGTGGCACAACCGGCCGCGCTATTATGCGGCGCTTCGCGAAGTTGAGAACGCCCAACCCCAAGATTTAACCGCCTGGATCGCCTTTATGGCCGAGATGATCGAGATCACGCTGGAGCAAACCTGGAAGCGCCTGGAGGGTTTCGATCGCGACAAGGCTGGCGAAAAGATTCATCTGACGCCTCGGCAAGAGAAACTGCTGAAGCTGCTTCGGAGTGGACCTATGCGCCCATCCGATCTCCAAAAAGAGCTCGAATTGACCAAAGGAGGTCTGCACTTCCTCCTTAAACCTCTTATCAACGCGGGACTGGTGCAACGCAGCGGCGGCTACAAGACCGGTGTTTATCGCATCCCGGACGAAGAAGAGTAATAGGAGGCACCATGCAGAAGCGAAAATTGGGACGCGGCAATCTGGAAGTTTCGGTCATCGGGTATGGGTGCATGGGGCTGAGCGCGAGCGGTAAAGGGGTCTGGGCACCGAACCTGTTTCAACGGAGCAACGTAGACGAGATTTGAAACAGGTAAGATCGATATACGAAGTGTTCGTTCTATTTGCCAAAACTTCACGCCGCGCGGGTAAGCTCGCCAGGCCAGCGGGCGCACGGCGATTTGACGGCTTCGAGTTGGAAGACGTTCCGACGCTTCGGATCTCTGTGTGTATTCACATCACCGGTCCTCGACGGTAAATTCACGCCTGTCAAAAATAGAGTGAATAAAATTCCGCGTTTTTCCTCTAAGGAGATAAGGAGGAACAAACCTATGAGCCCACTAGACGAACAAGTGAATGCCGTGATTGCCATGCTGCGAGCCGCTGGAGGAACCGTTGGTATCGACCCGGACGCGCCGGATTATGTGAAGAAGGCGTTTTTGGACATGATTCTCAATTGCCCCGATTGCAGGGGAGCCGTGATGGGAGGACACCATGGAAAAGCGAACTAATCAGGGACTGTGCAGGCGGAGGCCCCGCGAGAGGCGCGGTTCTCTGGTTCATTTTGCCGTGCTTACTTCCTGGGCGAGTTCGACCAGATTTGTCCTTATCCGATCGGCCGCTTGCGCGCTCTTTAGCGTCGCCAGGAATTTCTTAGTGAAGTCCTGCTGCAGATGGAAATCCTGCGCGGCTTTCGACTTGTAGATCTCGTAGAAGACAAACGTGTTGGGTTCGTCCTGGCGCACGGTCAGGTAAAAGGCTTCCACGCCAGGCTCCGAGCGCACCTGCGGCAGGTAGTGGCGCGCGGCCTCAAGGAGTTCGGCACGGTGCTGCGGTTGAATTTTCGCTTCGATCAGCATGATGACTTTTTCACTCGGCATGTTGGACTCCTTTCGGTTCTCCGTTCCCCACCGCGCGCATAAGACCCAATTTTCTCCGTTTTCAGCGTCATCTGGTCGTAACGACTGCGTAAGGAGGGTTCTAATTTTTCTTCAGAATGATGTGCGTAGCGTTTTCGCCGGGGAGGGTTTGGGTCGGGACGTAGCCGAGTTTGGAAAGATTTAAGCCGGAGAAAAGTGCTTCCCCTTCGCCCATGAGAACGGGCGCAAGAGCCAAATGCAATTCGTCGATCTGGCCTGCTGTGAGGTACTGACGGATCGTGGCGACGCCGCCCCCGATTCGGACATCCTTTCCCTTCGCGGCGTCTTTCGCTTTCTTTAACGCAACGTCCGGGCCTTCGGTGACGAAATAAAACGTTGTACCGCCCTTCATCGTGAGCGGCGCCCGGGCGTGATGGGTGAGCACGAACACCGGTACGTGATAAGGGGGTTCCTCCCCCCACCAGCCTCTCCAGGTTTCATCGGGCCAAGATCCTCGGATCGGGCCGAACATATTCCGACCCATGATCCAAGCGCCAACGTTCTCAAACGACTTCAACGCCATATCGTTATCCACGCCTTTAGAGCCGCCCTGGGATCCCCCTGGCTGGCCATGCATCTTGAGAAAAACATCCGTCGGGAAAAACCACTGAAAGATTTCCGGGCCGCGAACGCCTAGCGGGTTTTGCAAGTCCTGTCGAGGACCTGCCCCAAACCCGTCTAAGGAAAGTGAAAGCGCCGCCACTCGAACTTTCGACATAAGGGTATTATAACCCGCCGAAGGGAGGACTCTTAAGAAATCCCTCCATCGATGTTCCGCTGGCTGTTGCGGGTTCCACAAAAAAGAAGACCGGTCCTCGACGGAAGAGTCCCATTCGCCAAAAAATAAAATGAATAAATTTCGGGGTTTTGCCTCTAAGCAGTGTAGGAGGTGGACCATGAACAGTCCCAACAACACAAAAACACAAGACAAGTTAACCAGTGGCTCCGTAGAAGCCGAGACTATTGGACAGGAACAGGAGGCGTGCGCCTGTTGTGCGGTTTTCTTTAGCGATTATGCAATTCAAGAGCTTGAGCAGAGATGGGATAACCCCCGTAGTTTGCGGGCGCTCATCAACGAATTGCTGGAAGAGGGCTTTGGCCACTTTGCCAAACCCATTTTGTGGCGGTGGAGAAAATTGGTTCCGAACTCCCCCGACTACAGTGATTTCTTATGTCGCATTAGTGACCAGATTTGGATCGCTGGAACCTCTAAGCAAATCCATGAGTTAGACAAACCCATGACAGACGCCGATATCGAGCGTGCTGTGACTCATGATATGGTGTTGCTGGAACAATCCTGGAGAAAACATGAGAGGACTCAAAAACGCAATAGATGCGTATTCCGGTCATGTCGGTACGGTGTTCCGGAGGGATGTCGATCGCCATTCCGTAAGGATGTCGATCGGAGCGTAGCGACGCTGGTGTCATCAGTTTCCTGAAAGTTTCTCCTTTCTTATTTGTGCAGCTGGCTTTGATGGGCCTTTCATTTTCGCTCTCCAATGATTCCATTGTTTCTTAAGTCGGTCCCGCCAGTTCGGAGGCTGTGTCCAGAAATTGCCGTAGAAGTTCACCTGAACGATAGGCCGTGGGAAATCAGCTTTGGCCAAATCTTGCTTGCCATTTACCTGAATCGAAAAATCGAGGATCCGCCAACGCTTTTCGCCCGGTGCAATTTTCAAGGGAACAGCTTTGCTTGGCCCGTCCAGTAGGCGGCCATTGGCATGAAACCAACCGCCATAGAAAGCCCATTTTGGGTCTTCGTGAGCTTCGTAAACTTCAATGTCTTTGGTTGGGTCGATCCCCATCGTTTGGAGGACGTCAAGGAATTCATTGGGGAAGAGCTCGGCACGATGATCCCGAAACCAGGCACAATAACTGCAGGAACAAGTTGCAAACCCTGCCGTCTTTTGTCGATGGGCTTGCTCAGTGGATTCCCGGTCCACCTCTACATTCCAGTCTTTGATTTTCACGCGCTGAAACATTTGCCCTCCTGAATCCGACCGCTCATCATTATAGAGCCCAAAGCACAACTTTTAACGGACACCTTTTCGATTTGGCGAACGAACGTTAGGGTGTTCATGGTTTATGACCTTGGGATTTATCGTCGTTGTTTTCTTTCCGCATCGACGGCCCTTTGAGTTCGATCTTGTATGCATTATGGAAGAGCCGGTCACAGATGGCATCCGCCAGCGTGGGTTCATCAATGGCCTCGTGCCATTCCTTGGTTGGGAGTTGGCTGGTGATGATGGTTGAGCCGGTGGCATAGCGGTCCTCGATAATTTCCAGGAGATCCCGGCGTTCGGCTTCGGTGGGTGAAGCCAGTAGGAAGTCATCGAGGATGAGAACCTGAGTTTTGGCCAGGCGAGCCAGGGCCTTAAGATGGGAACCATCCCCTTCGGACTGGCGCAGGGTTTCAAAGAGCCGCGGGGTGCGCACGTACTGAACCGTATAGCCGGAACGCGCCGCCAGGTTTCCAAGAGCACAACCCAACCATGATTTTCCGATGCCTGTAGGTCCAGTGATCAGAATATTGCGGTTATGGAGAATCCACTGAATGTCGGCCAGCTGGAGCAGGGTTTGCTTGTTCAATCCCCGCGGGTGGCGATAGTTGACGTCCTCCAGAGAAGCCTGATGTTTGAACTTGGCCTTCTTGAGCAGTCGGCGCAAGCGCCGGTTTTCGCGGTAGGTCTTTTCATCCTGAACGAGGAGCCCCACAAATTCAGCGTGGGAAAGCTCCCCATTCTGGGGATGGCTGACGCGTTCGGCAAAGCCTTTGGCCATACCGAAGATTTTCATTTCATTCAAGGTCTGCAGCGTTTGTTCATGAAGCATGTTGAGTTTCCTTTCCATTTTCAATGGTAATAGCCTGGACCGCGCAAGTTGTCGTGGCCCTTGGGCAGTTTACGTGGGGACGAGGGTGACGACTGTCCATCGAGTCCCCGAAACAGGATGGACTTGACCGAACGGAACGAGAACGCTTTGTACTGAATGGCCCGCAGGGCGGCGGCCTCCATGCGCTCTTTGGAATAGGACTTGCCCAGGCGCATCACCCCAAGGCAGGCTCGATAACCCTGTTCGGGATGATCCCGGTGGGCCATGATTTCTTTGAGGAGCAAGACGACGCAGGGGCCGATAGTTTCAGCCCACTTGAGGATTCTTTCTGGATTCCAGCGTCCCTGTTCCTGGTGAGCAACGGGCATGTGATCGGTGGTGGTCGTGTGTTTGTGCGGAATAAACGACCGGGCATGTGCCGCGATGCGCGTTCCTTTGCAGAAGATTTCTATGGTGGCAGGCGTGAGCCGCACTTCCACCTTTTGATGGACGAATTGATAGGGGACGCTGTAGTAATGCTTATCGGCTTCGATGTGGTAGTCGATATTGACGGTGGCCTTCTTCCAATCGGCGAGCTGGTAGGGTTCGTTGATCAGGATTTTGGCGGCCGGACGGTCCCATTCGTCGAAAAGCTGGCGACGGGACTTTTTCATCTTCCGAAGTAAACGGGCATTGAGTTGTTCGAGCAGTTCACGAATCACCTTGTTCATTTCTTCCAGGCTGTAGAAGGTGCGGTGACGCAGGGCAGCCAGAATCCAGCGTTTGGCGATCAAGACCCCGGCTTCAACTTTGGCCTTATCACGCGGATGTCTGGGGCGCGCCGGTAAAACGGCCACGCCATAGTGGGAGGCCAGATCGGCATAGGTCGGATTGATTTCCGGTTCGTAGTAGCAGGCTTGGGTGACCCCGCTTTTGAGATTATCAGGAACCAGAATGTGCGGTACGCAGCCAAAGTAGTCGAAAGTGCGCACATGCGAGCTGATCCAGTCCGGCAGGCTTTGCGTGAGGGTAGCTTCGGCAAAGGTGAAGTTGGACAATCCCCAGACCGCTACGAAAAGCTCGGTGGGAATGAGTTCCCCGGTGGTCGGGTTGGTCAAGCACAGGCCTTCGCCATAATCAACAAAGACCTTTTCGCCGGCCTTGTGTGATTGCCTCATCGGCAGGTCAAGCTTGGTACGCCACCCTCGGTAAAGTTCGCAGAATTGGGAATAGCTGTAGCCGTTGGGATATTGCTCTTTGTATTCCCGCCAGATCAGGTCCAGAGTCAGGTTGACCTTTTGATGGGTCCGTAGCTCGTCATGGACATGGGCGAAGTCCGGCAAAGGCCGGTCCTGGGGTCGGAAACGCATGGCGGCATCCCGTGGGAACAGTTTGGCTTCGATGGCTTCTTCGGTGAGATCTTCGGCGAGCGGCCAAGTGAGCCCAGCGCTTAGTGCTCGCTGGAGATACAGTGTGACAGTGCTTTGCGCCATCTGGCAGCTAGCCGCCACTTGTCGGTGGCTCAGACCGCAAGCGTACCTGAGGCGCAGAATTTCTTTGATTTTACGCATGGATAGCCTTTCTTGGGCCATAGAGTCCTCCTTGGAATCAAGGAGATTCTATGACCGACTATCCAGCGTCGCTTGCTTACAGTCCCAAGGGGGTCATCCTGAGGTGATCGACATGCTCCGGAACAGCGATCGACATGATCCCGGAACGGCGATCAACTTGCGGCCGGAATGCCGATCGACATGGGCCGGAAAACGCAATAGAAGGCGGCGCTAGCAGATGTCTGGAATTCAGCGTAAAGATTCATGCCCTATTGGAGTCATCGGATTCAAAGCGTTTAGGCCCCAAAATGCGCGATCAGCTGATGGCAAGTTCGAGCTCGATTGGAGCTAACCTTGCCGAGGCGGGATCAGCTCAATCAAGAGCAGACTTTGTCAGTAAGTTTGAGATTGCACTGAAAGAAGCAAGGGAGACTGGATTTCGCCTTGCGCTTCTGCAGCGAATCTCACCAATCCGGACAGAACTACAGACATGGCTGATACAAGAATGCTATGAGTTAACGGCCATTCTGGTGTCATCTGTTATAACGATTAAAGCGAACGGGATTCGAACCGGCAAATTAGAAATGCGAGATCAGAAATAAAATTTGGGCCCCCTAAAATAAATCAGAGAGCATCGATCATTTCTGATCTCTGCTCTCTGATTTCTAATTTGCCCCAAATTTTGCGGGGACCTGTATAGGACCCTACCTGTAGCCCCGCCTATCGAGTGGATGCCGTGGCTTTTTGTTCGTGATCGCGAGCTGAAGTCGCCGTATCGGCATTATGCGAAGATTGGGCAATTTACTGAAGGGTCTCGCTAATCTGATAAAGCCCCGAAAACGGATGGGATGTAATTTCCGTGCCGGTATTCTTCCTTCGTATTTTTCCCGGGCGGCATCCATTGGTACAAGATGCCCGTTTGTGGGTCCGTTAAGCTGAAAAATGCCACGGCATCATGGGAATGTTCGGTTTCCGAAACTTTCTTTCCGTCTATGACCATCGAATGGCCAGCCTTGAGGGTGTAGAGGAAGAAATCCTGGGGTGAATGCGCTCTGGCAAAATCGTCCATCGACCCCGCATAACCTTCTAAGGGCAGCACAACATACTGGCTGTTTTTCAAGGGATGAAACGCTAGAACGCGCCATCCATTCTGTCCTAATAAAATTAGTGCCACATCCGTTTCAGACCGATCATCAAAATGTCCCCAGCACGCGTAAGGGACGGTTTCCTTCTTGATGAAAGCTGCCCAGGGACCTGTCAGGTCGCTGTCTTCAGGCACATGTAAATCCGGAAACTGCGTTGAGATAAACTGTTTTAACGAACCGGGCAAAACGACGGTCGGCATACCCTCTTTGACCACCACAATGGGTGTTTGGTCGCCAGCGGCTACG
>Ga0206942_1183_pt1 | contig 18036 bp, 16 predicted proteins | sample Alteio_BWOrgHeat_6_FD_153253 | JGI IMG/M metagenome (GOLD analysis project Ga0206942, IMG submission 153253) | Enriched cells from forest soil in Barre Woods Harvard Forest LTER site, Petersham, Massachusetts, United States -... | ecosystem: Environmental > Terrestrial > Soil > Temperate forest > O... | reverse complement strand
GGAATATCTACGGCGACCAGTTGAGTTTTCGGTTGGGGATCGAGGTGACGTTGAAGAAAAAAATTAAGAAAGGGAATCAAAGGTGATTGTATCATCTTTAAGTAATCGATTTCGCATCATTATTTAATTCAATCTTACGATCAAAAATAAATGGGATGGAAAATAATTCCGTGATCAAAATTGAGTTCAAGTGCCGGTGCAGGAAACTTAATTAAGACAAAAGGAGAGAATAAATAACTAAACAGTTTATTTTTTTCGCGCAGGTTATTCGCGTTAATATCCACGGAAATGAAAACCCGTTTTGTTCGTGCGGTTTGAGCGTAATTCAGCGTTTGCCCTTCCTTGTTTTGCCAACGGTTATCATGTCCGCCCAGTAAACCTTCGGCTCCGTATCCTACCGTCAGTATGAGCCAGTCGGGTACTATTTTTTGATTGAAAATTTTATTCAAGTCCAATGAAAGCCAATAGGTTTGCCCGTTGTAGTCCTTGAGCGTTTGTTGCAGAAAAGTTGCACCCAGCATTTCCGGCCGGATCAAACTGAATGAAGTAATGTGAAACGAAAATTTTGGTAGTGTATCGGCGAGTACTTTGAAGGTGATGTGGCAATAACAGAACAAACCACCGAACCCATTCGCCAACAAGTCGGCAGGGGAGGCGCCGTAATTCAGCGAGAAGCCATCCAAAATTTCGATCGGCAGCAACAGGAAAAATCCGGCGAAGCAAACCCATTTTTTTTTTGAGTGACGGATTTAAGTTATCGGGCACTCCCAAAACTTTATAAAAGAAAAGCCCTACCTGAAAGGAGGCAAAGAAATGGCCGAGCTTATCTAAATATTCCCACTCAAAGAGATCGTCAAAAAAATGAAAGGAAGTGTAGTCTTTGTACCATACCGATGAAAGCCAGAGCAATGAAAGGACATACGTCATGGCAAACCAATATCCAAAATACTTTTTCACGAAAGAACTTCCCTTCATGATCATTTACTTTTCTTTCTGAAATAAAAATAAAAAGGTATTCCCATCGAAGCGAGCACCAGTCCGAAGACGGAGTTGATGAAGGGAGAAGTTCCATCCCGATAGTTTTTGATGTCATTGTATAATGTGAGAATAAGAAAGAGGCTTGCCATTGCAATAAAAATTATTGGTACATACGGGTAACCCCAGGTTTTATAAGGTCTTTCGGCGTTAGGCAATTTTTTACGGAGAACGATTACGCCAACGGCTCCCAATCCGTAAAACAACCAGCTCACAAACACGAGCATGTCCGTAAGCATATCAAACGAACCGCTAAGAATTAAGAGCGATGTCCAGAAGCCGTGAAGGAGTAACGCGTTGCCAGGCGTTTTAAAATTGGGATGAACATTTCCGATGGCGGTAAAAAACATTTTTTCCCGGGCCATGGCAAACGTTACCCGCGCTGTTGCCAGGATATTTCCACTGGTGCATCCAAACGTGGAGACCATGACCATGAGTGCAATCAGCGCACCAGCCCCAAAGCCAAATGAACTTGAGGCGGCATCCGCCGCGACCAATGAGGAGGAAGAAATTATCGTAATGGGCAACGCATAGCTATAGGCGAGGGTTAGTAAAATGTAAATCGAAATTACGATGAGCAACCCCATCATCAGCCCAATCGGTAAATTGCGCTGCGGATTTTTAATTTCCCCGGCCATGAACGTGATGTTGTTCCATCCGTCATATCCCCAAAATGCACCGGAAGTAGCCGCCACCATCGCAAGAATCAACGACCAGCCGGTATGTGAAGCAGGGTGACTGAAATTGGAGAAAGACCCTTTTCCAAAAATAAAAATGCCAGCCACCAGAAAGACCATGGCAGCTATCTTTAAGAACGAAAAGATCACCTGCACATGATCACCTGACCTGGTGCTTCGGTAGTTGACCAATGTGAGCAACCAAATCAATAGAATCGTCAACGACTTCACCCCGATATTTTCTAAGGGGAAAATTTTTCCAACGCCCGGAAGGTATAGGTAAATCAGCTGTTCCGTTTCTTTTGGTAGCCGGGGAAGGTGTACAAAATATTCAGCATAGATCGAGAAGACATAAGCAATAGAGGCCGCACTGGCTGTGTTGAAGACAGCAAACGCAGACCATCCGTACAGAAAGGCCGTAAAATCGCCAAACATGCGTTGAAAAAAAATGTATTGACCACCTGTCTCCGGCATCATCGCAGCGGCTTCTGCGTTGGTGAGCGCACCTAAAAAAGTGATTCCGCCCGCCAATGCCCAAACCATAATCAACAGCAAGGGCGACCCTAATTGTGAAGCCATCAAAGCGGGCTTCATGAAAATTGCCGAACCGATGATTCCGCCTACCACCAGGGAGATGGTGGATCTCAATCCCAACGAACGTTCTAACTTTTCAGCCATGGAAATGAAGAAAGTTAGAAACTTTCAGGAGCAAATCAATCGGTTTGGTAATCCATCGTATACGAAGAGAATGAGGTAATCATGTTTATGTCGCTGAAAATGATTACTGCCTGGTCACTGCTCTCATCGGATAAAATTCATAGGTGTTCAATCCATTCGCGGGATCAGCGGCCAACAGCTGCTGAAGGTGATCATCGCTGTCAACCCGAATCACGGCAATTCCAAACCCACCTTTTGGATCCATCACAGGACCTAAAACAACAATGGTCCCATCATTTACGTAAGGCGCCCAGTAGGCTACATGTTTTTGCATGATGCTTTTTTCTTCGGCGGTCATGTCGGTCATAAACGATGATCGCGGTGGATTAAGCTTTAAGAAGAACGCTTTTTTCTCGGAACTCATGATTAACAGTAACGTCGATGATTAGTGGATAAAATTAAACGAAAAGTATCTTATTTATGGGAAGCCTTTTTTCATTTTGGTTAGTATTACTGATCGAGCCGCTTTTCATAAGGTACTTGTTCACCAAACTCCACAAATCGCTTAAGTATTCGAAGATACATCGCCCAGCAGTAGCTGGAGGTTTTGTAGTGTTCATTGGCTTGCGGCCAGCCGGTATGATAGAATTGCACTTCGGTGGTCGTGTTTTTTTGATGTAACAAAAATCCAACTTTGGTTCCGGTCCAGTCTTTATCCGATTCGATCAATGTTAATTCAAAAATTTTATTCTCCGTAAACTTAGAAACCTTAGCGCTCCAATCGTAACCGGGGCTAAAAGATAGCTTATAGATCGCCTGTAGTTGAGGCACCCCTAAAGAAGCCTTGGTCCACCAGCGGTCAATTCCTTCTGACGTTGAAATTGCATGAAAGACTTTTTCAGCGGAAGCCTTGATGGGAAAGGTGTGATAAATGTCGGGCATATCGTTGTGATTATTTGAAATTCTTCTTTCGATCTTTAACCGGAATGACAAGCTTCAAACCGGACCATACTTCATCAACGGCGCAAACCTTAATATCCACCAGTCCGTTTTTTAGGGCAACGGCCCGAATAACATCCTCCGTAACGTCGGTTGGTATTCCCGCTGATTTTTTGCACCACGAAACCCAGATCATTCCGTTCGGCTGAAGCTCCTTTTTTAAAGAAGGAATGTCCTTGATTAATGCTTCTGATTTTTTACAGAAATAATGAATGAAGTCTATTTTATCTTTTTCTGATTTTATTATTTTAACATCGGATGGAAAATCCTCAAAAAGATCGAGGTAATAACCGGGCGCATGAACCAATTTAACCCTAAAGTTTTCTTTGATACCCAATTTCTTCGCGAGCGGAGTGCCGGAATATCCCGATGGTTTCATGGCGCTAAATAATAATTCATATCGTCTTTAGTTCGGTGATCCAATTTTGCATGGGATTGATCAAAGCTCAACCTATAGCTATGGTGTACAGTTTTTTAGCCAATCTGATTTATTTATCCGAAAGATGTTGACCTGGTTTTTGTTGTAAATTGTTTGCTTCTCGATTTGCATTCCGTTTTTGAACGCCACCCTGGCGGAGGGTGAATTCGTAAGACTGACAATGGAGATTAAGGAATCCGAAAAATGATTTTCAAAAGCGAAGTCCCGGCATTTCCTGGCAGCTTCTGAGGCGAATCCTTTATTTCTATAGTGGAACAACAAGGAATAGGCGATTTCCAATTCTTTTTTTTCATCGACGGTTTGAGCCAGCAAGCCACAATACCCAACCAGTTCCTGTGATTTTTTTTCGATCAGGGTATTCATGCCACCTTCATCATTTTTATAGCGCTCGGCCTGGCGCGCAAACCATTTCTCGCATTCGATCTCCGGCTTTTCAAATTCTCCCTTCCAATAGGCAAACGAAGTCGGGTCTTTAAAAAAACTCAACCACCGGTCAAAATCGGAGAGGTTCACCTTTTGGAAGCAAAGGCGATCAGTTTCTTCGTTTTCCAAAAGATATTTCATGATCCCCTTTCGAAATGGTTATTGAGGATTTCAAGGCGTTTTTTAAAATGCAGCGGCATTTTAAAACCCACCGGCTAAACCCTCTCGCAAGGCTTTTCTATATTTCGCCTCGTCAAATTTATAAAGATAGGGCGACTTGTGGGCGCCCCCGGTCTTGCGTTCTTTTAGGCGTACCAGGATTTTTAGGGAGAGTATTTTTTTTTGGAAATTTCTCCGGTCGACCGGCTTGGCCAAAATGGTTTCGTAGAGCTTCTGAAGTTCGGGCATCGTAAATTTTTTTGACAAAAGATTGTAGCCGATGGGATGGTAATGCAAATCAAGGCGCAGTGCTTCCAATGCTTTGGTTAGAATTTCATTGTGATCGTAGAGCAATTCGGGCACCGACTCGATATCCCACCAGGTACACTCATCGGAGAACATGTCAGGGTGGGGTTTCACTTTGGAGTAATCCACCAACGCGTAATACCCGATGGTTACAAAGCGGTCTTCCAACCATGTTCCCCGCAGTTTGGTATCCCGTGCTTTTCCTTTTTCCCGAAGCGGATGCCCGAAGGCATAAAACTGTTGAAGAAAAATATTCTTTAGCGCCGTTCGTTCATGTAAGGTTCGTATGGCGGAATCCTGCAGGGATTCTGCCTTTTTTACGAAACCACCGGGCAGGCACCACGGTCCAACTTTCCATTTCAACAGCAGCACTTTAAGCTGGTTTTCATGAAACCCAAAAATTACGCAATCCACTGACAAATGCCTCAAATAATGGTCTTGACCGTGCCGTAGAAAATCAGCGTCTATCAGCGGAAGTATTTTTGCCATGCGGCGAAGATAAATTATTAATGTGTATTAAGTACGCAATGAAATTATTTCTTATACTTGCAAGCTTTAAAAATTCAAACTTAACCATTATAACTATGATAAGCCGCAGGAAATTTATCCAAAATACAACGGCGCTGGCGCTCGGCAGTTGGGCGCTTACATCAAACGAATCCTGGGGCATGTCCGTCCCGAGCAGACCGGTGGGTGTACAATTGTTCACTTTCTTTAATGAAATTGACAATGATCTAACGGGCATATTAAAAAAGCTGTCCGAGCTTGGTTATGAAACCATCGAGTCGGCCTTCAGCATGAAAGGCGGCTATTACGGATTGAAACCGAAAGAGTTTGCTCAAACCTGCAAAAACCTTGGATTAGCATGGCGCTCACATCATGTGCTGGGCACGCCATTTATTCCGCCTCCTGATGTAAAGATCCCGGCTAATTTTCCGAAGATGCGTACGCTTAAGGACAATAATACTGAGTTAGCGGACGAGGCTGCAGAAGGAGGAGTAAAATACCTGGTGTGCGCCAGCATCGATATCAAAACCGGCGATGCGGTGAAGCGTTCTATCGAAGTCCTCAATAAAGCCGGAGAAGCCTGTAGAAAGGCAGGGCTCATATTGGCGTATCACAACCATGACAAGGAATTTGTACAAGTGGATGGTATTGTTCCCTACGATTTATTTCTTTCTCAACTCAGCAAAGACATTAAGATGGAACTTGATTTGAGCTGGTGCTCCAAGGCTGGCGTTGATCCCATAGCATTATTCCAGAAGAACCCAGGCCGTTTTCCGTTGTGGCACGTGAAAGATTTCGATAAGGAGTTTAAAACGATTATGCCCGTAGGCAGTGGTATCATTGACTTCAAAAAAATATTTGCCAATGCTAAATTAGCAGGACTTGAGTTTCCTTTTGTAGAACATGACATGCCGGCCAATGGCATGGAAAGCGTTGCCTCCAGCATCAACTATCTGAAAACCATTTTGAAGTAACCGATGAGAAAAGTTTTAAGAATTTCCGGGTATATCGTTTTAACGCTCCTGATCCTTGCCGTTTTTGGCATTGCTTATGTTTTTATTTCGGCCAAAAGTAAATCGTCCAACTACCTTGGCCAGCTCCGTGGTGAAGCTCCAACCTTGCAGGTTGACGGATTTTCGTTTCGCGACCTGAATAAGAACGGAAAACTGGATATCTATGAAGATTCAAGAAGAGCAGTCGATGAGCGGGTGGCGGATCTTGTTGGTCAGATGACATTGGAAGAAAAAGCAGGGGCGATGTTTTTCAATATCCTCAAGACGAGCAGCGATGGGAAGCTGGCGGAAATGCCGGAGATCGGGAATCTTTTCTCGTTTGTTCTGCCGTCCAATTCTGAAATGATTGTCGGTAAGAAGATGAATCATTTTAATCTTCTGCAGACACCACACACCGCTCAGCTGGCAACCTGGTATAACAATGTTCAGAAGATCGCGGAGCGAACAAGGCTCGGGATTCCGGTTACCATCGGGACAGATCCCCGAAGCCATTTTACGGCTAACCAATTTTCGAGTTTATTAGCAGGGGATTTCTCACTGTGGCCGGAGCCCCTGGGTTTTGCCGCCATCGGGGACTCTGTGTTGGTGAAACAATTCGGTGATATTGCAAGACAGGAGTACCGTGCGGTGGGCATTACGCTGGCTCTTCATCCGATGGCAGATTTGGCAACAGAACCAAGATGGCCTCGGATCAACGGAACTTTTGGTGAAGATGCAAAGCTGGCATCAAAATTAGTGTATGCCTACATCAAAGGGTTTCAGGGCGACAGCCTCACGTCCACAAGCGTGGCCTGCATGACGAAACATTTTTCCGGCGGCGGCCCGCAAAAAGAAGGGCTTGACCCGCACTTCCAATTTCAAAAGGGCCAGGTTTATCCGGGCAAAAATTTTAACTATCACCTGATTCCTTTTGAAGCTGCGTTTGCTGCAGGCACCGCTCAGATCATGCCTTATTATGGAGTGCCCATGGATCAAACCTCGGAGAATGTGGGCTTCAGTTTTAATAAGGAAATGATTACCGGTTTGCTTCGCGGAAAATATCATTTTGACGGTGTGGTATGTACCGACTGGGGACTGATCACGGATGTGAAGAATATCATGATTGATTTTCCCGCCAAGGCCCATGGGGTCATGCATCTTTCGCAGGAAGATCGCATGCTCAAAATTATCAACGCCGGCGTTGACCAGTTTGGCGGAGAAAGCCTCCCGGAAATGTTGGTGAAGTTAGTAAAAGATGGAAAGGTGACCGAAGAACGAATCAATGTTTCGGTCAAAAGAATATTGCGCGACAAATTCAAGCTTGGATTGTTTGATAACCCTTATGTCGATGTGCAGAAAGCTACACAAATAGCGGGGAATGCAGATTTTGTAAAATTGGGTTTGGATGCGCAACGAAGATCATTAGTGCTGTTGAAGAATGGTAAGAAAGAGAAAGCGTTGCCATTAAAATCATCCGTCAAAATTTATGTGGAGGGAATCGATAAGAAAGTGGCCGGTCACTACGCAACGGTTGTGGATAAACCGGAAGAAGCCAATGTGGCCATCATTCGATTGTCAACGCCCTATGAGCCAAGAAAAGGGTTTGTCGAAAGCCTCTTCCATCACGGTGACCTTGATTTCAAGGGCGAGCAAAAGAAGAAAATTATTGATCTCCTGGAGAACGTTCCGACCATCGTGGATATTTACATCGAACGACCGGCGGTAATTCCTGAAATCGCAGAGAAGAGTGAAGGATTGATCGCCAACTTCGGTGCTACGGATGAAGCGCTGCTGGACGTACTTTTTGGAAAATATAAACCGGAAGGTAAACTGCCCATCGAACTTCCCTCCAGCATGGACGCCGTACGTAAACAAAAAGAAGACGTTCCCTACGATTCTGAAAGTCCGCTTTTCCCATTCGGCTTCGGATTAACTTACGATTCACAACCTTAAAAGAAGAAACATAATGCTATGAAAAAGTATACTATTTATTTCCTTGTGTTCGCGACAGCGGCTGCATCACTTGTATCATGCGGCCCAAAGTGGACCGAGACCCAATCCAACGGATTCAAGCTTGTGAAGAACAAGGGAGGCAAAACGTTGGGCTACTCGACTTCGTCTGGTGTGAAACTTATTACAGCAGATTGGTTCGGGTTCAAGGACCTGAACAAAAATGGCAAGCTTGACAAATACGAAGACTGGAGGTTACCTGCGGAGGAGCGCGCAAAGGATTTGGCTTCGCAATTATCCATAGAACAAATTGCCGGGCTGATGTTGTACAGCCGTCATCAGCGAATCCCTGCCGGCAGTAATGGCTTCATGGCGGGAACCTATAATGGAAAACCGTTTGAAGAAAGTGGCGCGAAACCCTCTGACTTATCGGATCAGCAAAAGAAATTCTTAACAGACGATAACCTGCGTCACGTTTTGATCACCCTGGTAGAAAGTCCTGAGGTAGCGGCGCAGTGGAACAACAATGCGCAAGCTTTCGTGGAAGGCCAGGGGCTGGGAATCCCCATCAACACAAGCTCTGATCCGCGTCATGGCACGGTAGCCAATGCAGAGTTCAATGCCGGTGCCGGCGGGAAAATTTCCATGTGGCCAAGCTCGATTGGCATGGCCGCGACATTTGACCCTGAAGTGGTAAAATCATTCGGGCATATAGCGGCACAAGAATATCGGGCACTGGGAATTTCTACCGCTCTTTCTCCGCAGATTGACATCGCTACCGAGCCACGATGGAACCGCTTCAGCGGAACTTTTGGTGAAGATGTATCACTCGCAACCGATTTGGCCCGTGCCTACGTGGATGGGTTTCAAACTTCCGAAGGTGAGTCAGAAATCGCGGACGGATGGGGCTACCACAGCGTGAATACGATGGTGAAGCATTGGCCCGGTGGCGGATCGGGCGAAGGCGGCCGTGATGCACATTATGGTTTTGGAAAGTATGCCGTCTATCCCGGAAACAATTTCGCGATGCACTTTTTGTCATTTACGGAAGGAGCATTTAAGCTGCAAGGAAAAACAAAGATGGCTGCTGCCGTGATGCCTTACTATACAATTTCGTATAATCAGGACACAAAAAATAAAGAGAACGTAGGCAACGGCTACAGCTCCTACATCATCAACGACCTTCTCCGCACCAAATACAATTACGATGGCGTGGTGTGCACGGATTGGAGTGTCTCCGCCGATGAAACCGCTCTTGATGTTTTTATCACCGGCAAGTCGTGGGGCGTTGAAAGCCTTACCCTCGGCCAACGGCATTATAAAATTTTGATGGCCGGAGTAGATCAGTTCGGGGGCAATAACGATAAAGGTCCGGTGATTGAGGCGTACAACATGGGCGTGAAAGAGCATGGTGAAGAATTCATGCGCAAGCGTTTTGAGCAGTCCGCGGTGCGTTTGTTAAAAAATATTTTTCGCACCGGTCTTTTTGAAAATCCCTACTTGAATACGGAAGAATCCAAAACTACCGTTGGTAACCCCGAATTTATGAAAGCGGGTTATGAAGCACAATTGAAGTCAATCGTGATGGTGAAGAACAAAGGCAATGTTCTTCCTCTTCAAAAGCAGAAGAAAGTTTACATCCCGAAAAAATTCACTCCGGCAGGAAGAAATTTCCTCGGTGTGCCGATCCCTGAAAAATTGGATTACCCAATCAGTCTCGATATGGTAAAAAAGTATTTTACCGTTACGGAAAATGCGGATGAAGCTGATTTTGCCTTGGTATGTATTGCCGGTGCAAGCTCGGGCAACGGCTACAATTCCGAGGAAACGAAGAAAGGTGGTACCGGCTACGTGCCCATCAGCCTACAGTATAATGAGTACACCGCCACAACAGCCCGTGATCCTAGCCTGGCCGGTGGCGATCCGCTGGAAAAATTTACTAATCGCACCTACAAAAATAAAAAATCGAAGGCCATTAACACGACGGATTTGACGATGGTGACCGACACGTTCAAGAAAATGAAAGGCAAGCCGGTGATTGTGTCCGTGCAGCTTTCTAATCCTTCTGTATTTGCTGAGTTTGAAAAGATGGCCAACGCCATCGTGGTGAATTTTTCGGTTCAAGACCAGGCTGTCCTGGATGTGCTCACGGGTGCAACAGAGCCATCGGGCCTGTTGCCATTACAAATTCCTGCGAACATGGAGACGGTGGAAAAACAAAATGAAGATGTGCCGCTGGATATGGAATGCCATAAAGACTCAGAAGGAAACAACTATGACTTTGCCTTTGGTCTGAACTGGAAAGGTGCGATCCAGGATTCCCGTGTGGAGAAGTACAAGAAAAAATAAAGCGAGTCGATAGCTTATCGAAAAGCGATTGCTAAAATCTAGTGATCGCTTTTTTATTTCATCGTTACTTGTTTTCCAGCGAGGGTTATTTTTTTGCGGGTAAGGTAATGGTTCATCACAGGCCACTATTTCGCGGGAATTGATAAAAACTATCGATCTAAATAAATCACTCTTCCTTCTTTGGCCGATTTTCGGGCGGCATCTAAAATTTCAACCACGATCACATTCGTTCGCAATGAAGAAAGGTCATCTTCGGAATTAATTTCGCCATGCACTACTGCCGCGAGGTAGGCGAACGGTTCATCTTGAGGAAATACTGTTGGGTCTGCTGCAAAAGTAACTTCTTTGACTCTTTCATTTTTTCGAAAACGCATGTCCAGTGCGTTAACGGTGATCACATAACCGGTTTGGCCGTACACTTCAAAATCTTTTCGACCCACGGGCCAATTCCAGGAAGCCTGAATGATGCCCTGGGCATGCGGGTAGGTGACGATGATCGCGGCCTCATCATCCACGTTGGGATACAAATCGGGTTTGAGTTGTTGTGTTACCGCCGTCACGGAAAGAGGCCGCTCACCCTTCATGATCCAGGTGATCAGATCAGCGCCATAACACCCGAAGTCAATCAACGCACCTCCGCCATTTTGAATCGGGTCGGTAAGCCAACCCAGGAATTCCGGATCAACGCCAATCTCTTTTGGGCCGGAATGCCCGTCATGCACCACCATCTTTCGCACCGGGCCGATCTCCTTTCCCGTGTTCACCATCGCATAAACTTTTTGATTGCTGCCGTACCAGGTCGTTTCATAATTGGTGAGCAGTTTGATTTTATATTTTTTTACCAGTGCCTCCATTTGCTTTGCCTGATCGAGACTATAGGTGAGCGGTTTCTCCACCATCACATGAATCCCTCGTGGGGCGCAAGCTTTCACGACATCCAAGTGCTGGTAGATGGTGTTGAAGGCGGTGACGGCTTCCGGTTTTGTTTTGTCGAGCATTTCATCCAGACTGGCATAAACGATGTCCATGCTAAACCCATATTTCTTAGACATGCGTTCGGCCAGTTGGCGATCCGGTTCGGCGATGCCGACTACTTCAACGACATCCGTTTTTTTGTATCCTAAAATCCAGCCCACATGCCCATGCGTTAAACCCGCAACACCAACGCGAAGTGGCTTTTGTTTTTGTTGTGCGAACGAGAATTGCTGACATAACAGCAAAAACAGGATGATGATTAATGAAAGATTCAGTTTGTTGATTTCTGTTTTCATGAGTTATACTTGTTATTTGACTAAAGGCTTTATTGAAATCGAACCGCTGGCGAGAAACATCAGGCCAAAGAAATAGTCATTGGTTACTAGGTCGGGTGCATATTTTTTCAAAACATTCCAGGGTTCGTGACCGAATTCCGGAGTCTTCGGTGAGAGCCTTTTAAAAACCATCCTTAGCAAAGGATTCATCATTCTTCCGATGCGATGGCTTGTTATCTTTGCTCCGAAGATCACCACACGGGCTTGATCTTTTACATGCGGTAAAATATTTTGCAAGGATTGTTCGGAGGCGTATATATCGGGGGCGGCGAACATTAGCAACCCGTCAAACGCACCGGTCAGGGCTACTTTTTGCGCAGCATCAAGAATAACATGAACGTTAGCCCATTTGTTTTCATCGATTCGCTTCAATGTATTGATTACCGTTTCAGGACTTATTTCAATCCCAACCACCTCACCTGAGGAGCCAACTTTGTTTCGCAAGAATTGAAAACTTCCGCCCGCCCCGCAACCTGCATCAAGAACACGGTCACCTTCTTTTAACTGGAGCAGATCGGCAGCCTTTTGCCGTAATGGTTTAATAAACGAAAAATCAAAATTTGGAAATGGCCGCGTGAACCGCACGAGAAAACGGGCGTAAAGAGGGACTGAATATTTTTTAGCTTCTTTCACTTCGATTTTTTGTTGCTGCTATTAAAAGTTTAAAAAATCTATTTCAGTTTCTTTTCCGGTTTGCCTTCAGCGATTTGTTTGGCGTTTAACTTACTCACCACTTTCTCTCCTGTTTTGGCTTCAATTTCTTTTCTCGTATTACCGGCTATTGTTCCGCCTTGGTTGGCAATTACTTTACTTTCATTCAATGTCGTTGGCTTTTTCTTCTTTGAAATCTCGGAAGTGGTCGCCTCTGCCAGCATATTCAACACCAACTCCAAGTTGGTCATATGATCGCGAAGGTTTTCCTTCTTCAAGTCCTTATGTTTCTTGTATTGCTTTACAGACTTGCCACTCCATGCCTTGGTAATAATGTCCGTAAGGATGGCAAAGTCCATCCCTCTTTTAACTCCTCGGTTTTCCCATTCGTCTGTTAGTTCTTTTCTTACCTCGATGCTCTTAAGCCTTTGATTGATCCATTCTTTGGTGTAACCTTTTGCCAAATATGTTTCCATGGCACGGTCAAAGCTTAATTCAGGGTCTTCCGTTTCTTCGATCCGTTCGTAACCAACTTGGGCAAGCCATTGTTTGAATGGCTCTGCTTTTGGTGATGGAATGGATTGAATCAATCTCAATATTTGGGCCGTGTCAGCAACATCTGTTTGGTAGAATTTGCCATCAGAGGATATCATTTTCAGTTGTCCGATATTTTCGGACAACTCGCTTCCTTCCTTCTTCAGCTTGATTTTCAGGTCGTTCCAGTACTTTCTGGGTCTGTCCGTGCCTGTTAAGGCTTCAATTACATCAATAATGGAGAAATACCACAACTCCTTTTCTTCATCCCAATGGGTTCGAACTTTCTTTGATTCAAATAGTTTTATGTTGCTCATGAATGCCAGTACTAAATTTCTTTTAAAGGAGGTTAATATTTATACTTTCTTTTTCTTTCTCAGCAGAGTCTTTCGTCCCGCAGAGTTCCCGAAACTGGCAACTCTGCGGAAAATCAAAAGTTATTTGGGTATACAGTTTTGTCAATTAGCCAATTATGGTCCAAGTGTCCATAATGATTCCCCGCAATGTGTTTAGCTTTTGTTGTGGGGAGTTGGCTAATCGGAAGTTGTTAGATTGACTTAGTCCATTTTGTTTTCCCACCATAAGGTTTACTTTTGAAAGTATCACGCCATTCCCAGACGCCATTTAATATAATCCTATTCTCCGGGACTTTATCCACCACCACAGTTAATTTGATTTCACCTCCGCCTCCGCTTTTATCTGGCCTCGAACCGGTTAAAGTCAATGAGTTCTTTGAAAAGGGTCCTTTCATATCAAATCTTCCGTTCTTATCCATCCCCGTCCCAGTAATTTCGCCATTAGAGATTTCAGTAAAATGAACAAAAGGCATATCATCGTCAGCACATTTTGTCCCATCATTATTCCACCACTCACAATTCCATTCTCCTAACAATATTTCGTTCTTTTCCTTTTCTTTTGTTTCTGACGAAGAATTCCTTTTGTTAATCAAAATTGGAATTAATGCTGCGAGCAATACAGATGCCGCGCTGATAATTGAGGTAATGATTGTATCCATATTTTCCTATGCTTGAGTTTGGTCAAGCTAATTTACAAGTTTCTTAGGATTAGGGTTCGATGAAACCTATGCCCCACAACGTCTGTGCATGTGTCCGTAGCGGGTTTAGGAGGACTTAGCAGTGAAGCGAAGCGGAATGCTAAAGCCGACCTGCTACGCCTTGTCTCACACACCGAAACGAAATTAAGAAACTGAAACTACAATGCAACACCGACCGCTGCTATGGTACACGCATTTTGTTGGCTGCTGGCCCACCTTTGTGTATACTTTTTTCTTGGGTCTAATCATTTTTCACTTTGTTCAGGATACTCTTTTTCATGAAACTTTATTTCTGTTGTATTCTCAAACCATGTTAATAGCTTCATGTCCCGTAAAACTGATTCCTCTGTTTCCTTTCCAAACGGCTTAATGTTGTCCTCATACCCAGCTTTAAATTGTCTGAAGTCCTTTGTCGTTGCAATAAGGATGACTTTTTTATGCTTGTACTTTGTATAAACTGAGTATGTGTCAATGACTATTGGTAGAAGAGAATTTATTTGGTCTTGTGTGACATCTACCCCGTAAAAGACAAAAATAATTGCAGCACCATCCATTTCGCCGTATCGTCTTGCAATAAAGAAACCGCGCTTATCATTGTATGTTTCCACAAAGTCAAAAAACTGTTTTGATATGATTCTTCTTGAAAAACGGTCAAATGAAAGTAGCTCCTTAGCAAGTTGAGCACTCTCGGGAATTTGGTTTGTTAACACTTCTCTTTTTACAAACTCGTCAATGAAGTAGCTAACTTTGTCAGCCTGAAACTTATTCCGCACAGCTTCTTTTGCCAGAAAATCTGTCCACGTACCATCAATTTGAAAAAGCATACCATGGTATTCATCCGAATTAATATGTTTTGAAAATTTCTTACCGTTCTTTATATAGTTTGCTAATAAATCGCTCTCAGTTCCTGAAATCAAAATCTGTTTCTTTTCGAGTGGTTTTCCTCTCGTATACTCCATGAATTGTTTGCTGGTCTCAGCATCGAACTCTTCTTCCTCACTTGGCATAATTAAAACCTCTTTATCTTTAAAAGCCTCTTCTCTAGCTTTTAAATAATTTGCAAAGTCCTTAATTGTGTCAAGAAATAGAGTGATATTTTTAAAAGACGATTTGTCAAAAATATTTACAAACGCCTCGTCTGGGGTGGTTCTGTTAAAAGGATAGAAATGCACCTTGTCGCCAAGGTGAATCATTAACCTATAAATCTGTTTGATTTGGTCGCGTTCTATGATGTGATACTTGCCGTCTTTGTTTTTAATCTGAATGTCGTGGGTTGACTTCGATATTTTTCTTTCTGCTCCATATAACTGTCGGACGTCTTTTTCAATTACTTTTCTAAAGTACTTTTGATAAGCTCCTTTGAATTCATAATTCTTAACACAACATAATATTAAAGTGTCCTGAAAATGAATCAAAAGATCACAAATCTCTTTTTTGTCGCCCAGTTCATCTTTTGGATTGGGGAAACACCAATAGCTCAAGAATGAACTGGTAGCAAGTGCATAAATGAATTGTTCACCGTTTTTACCTTTTTGTTCGGAGTCCATCTTGTCATAGGTGGGCTGGCAGCCAACATCCAGATATATGCAATATTGCCTATACCCCTTAATCTCATTCTCTAAAATAAAGTTTTAACTTAAGCTATCCAAGGATCATCAACTAGCCTCGGTAGTGAAACATCATAAATAATTTTTATCTTGTAGTACCTATTGATTTCCTGTGAACAGAAGAAATTTTATTCTCCTCTCGGGTGGAGCAACGGTAGCCATTGCTATCCCCACAGTCAATCATTTCTTTGGAAAAATAAGTTACCCGGGCTCGCTTGCAGAACCAAATTCACTCACGTCCATTCTGGATTTTAAAGAACTAAAGGAACTCGGTAAAGCCTATCGGGCCCAAGTTCCGGAGGAGTCAACAGAAAGAACCCTTGCAAAGTTGTTATCAGAGAAATTGCCAGACGAAAAATCGAAACTTAATTCAACCGTGAAAAATCTTGTCGAAAAAGATTTTGAGTCTGGTAACACTATAGAAATAAACGGATGGATCCTTTCGAAAACGGAAGCCCGTCAGTGCGCGCTTTTTTCTTTTTCTCCCCAATGAACCGTTATGCATATTGATGCCCGTAAAATTGAAGATCACTCCCTGATCGAAGGCGACATTTGCATTGTTGGTGCTGGCGCTGCCGGGATAAGCATCGCCCTTGATTGGATGAACTCGCCTTACAACGTAATCCTTCTTGAAAGCGGTGGCTTTGAGTATGATGACAAAGTGCAGGATTTATATAAAGGAAAAACGACGGGACAAAAATACTATCCATTAAGAGCCAGTCGCCTCGCTTACTTCGGTGGCACTACCGGGCATTGGGCAGGCATGTCTTCTCCCTTTGATGACATCGATTTTATGAAGAGAGATTGGGTTCCCCATAGCGGGTGGCCCATCAAGAGGGCAGACCTTGAACCATTTTATGCGAGGGCAAGTGAAAAATTAAAACTGGACTCTTGTCAATATGACCTCAGTTGTTGGCAAAAAAAAGTCCCGAACCTTAACCCATTTCCTCTTGATGAAAATGTGATATGGCATAAGATGTGGCAGATCAGTCCGGCAAATGGATTTCACGGTGGTGGATTTAACAAATTATACAAAGATGATATTGTCAAATCAAAGAATGTTCATCTCTACACCTATGCCCATGTGGTCGACATTATTGGAAATGAGAATGTGTCGATCATCCGCGAAGTCACTGTCAAAAACCTGGCCGGAAAAACACACACCGTAAAGGCAAAACATTTTATTCTTGCGGGCGGCGCTATTCAAAATGCGAGGATACTACTTGCCTCTAATACCCAGGCACGGCGGGGACTGGGGAATGACAACGACATCGTGGGGCGATATTTCATGGAGCACCTTGAAATCCAGTCTGCGGAGCTGTGGCTTTTTAAACCATTTCCGACCGACCTTTTTACGTGGAGCAAATCATGGTGTGAATTGGCGGTTACTGAAAAAGCTCAGCGGGAAAATAAAATTCTAAACGGAACGGCCGGGTTATATCCTCTTACTTTAAAACGTCATTCAAAACCGCGGATGGAAACGTGGCAAGATGAAGATCCTCGAAAGTCAAAGGACAACACCGTTAAGAATTGGGATGATGCCGCCAAAGAAGCAGAAAAAGACAAGGGCGGAATAACATGGGCTTATGAATTTCAAACCCGCCTTGAGCAAGCACCCAATCCCGATTCCAGAATCACCCTTGGCACGGAGAAAGATGAACTGGGTGTGCCACGGGCTAACCTTCATTGGGCTTTGACGGAACTGGATAAAAGAAGTATTCGAAGGATTAACCAATTAATTGGTCTGCAAGTGGGTAAAGCAGGCCTGGGCCGCGTCAGGCTTAAGGAATTTTTGCGCGATGAGAATGATACCCGTTGGCCGGCAGGTACGAATGCCGGTTGGCACCACATGGGTACTACCCGCATGTGCGATGATCCTAAAAAAGGAGTAGTCAATTCAAATTGCCAGGTTCATGACATCAATAATTTATATGTGGCCGGGTCGGCCTGTTATGCTACCTCCGGCGCTCCCAATCCGACGCTTACCCTGATTGCTCTTTCATTGCGATTGTCCGACCATGTCAAGAGCAAGGTCAAGTCTATATAGGGACAATCAAAGGCTGAGCCGATTCATTTCTTTAATTGCATAGTCGCAGGCCCGCGCCGTCAGCGCCATGTAGGTGAGCGAAGGATTGACACACGAGCTGGAGGTCATGCACGAGCCATCGGTGATGAAAACATTTTTTACTTCGTGCATCTGATTAAAAGAATTAAGCACGGATGTCTTCGGGTCTTTGCCCATCCGCGCAGTTCCCATTTCATGGTTGGCATTGCCGGGAAAGGAAATGGTGTTGCGCACGTTAATGTCTTTAAACCCTGTTGCTTCCAGCAATTCTGCTGCAGTGTTGCTGATGTCTTTGTTCATCGTGCATTCATTTTCTTTGAAT
>Ga0206942_1182_pt1 | contig 18090 bp, 15 predicted proteins | sample Alteio_BWOrgHeat_6_FD_153253 | JGI IMG/M metagenome (GOLD analysis project Ga0206942, IMG submission 153253) | Enriched cells from forest soil in Barre Woods Harvard Forest LTER site, Petersham, Massachusetts, United States -... | ecosystem: Environmental > Terrestrial > Soil > Temperate forest > O... | reverse complement strand
TGTTTTTTTTGGATTATGGTATCTTTTCTTCATCTGGATTAAGAAAGAAATGCTTGCTGAAGATTTGGATGGATCAACCGAACACTGGTATGCCGCCCGCAAACTTTCTGCCATCTTCTTGATAATTTTTGCGGTGTCGTCCTCGGTTTCTGCATGGGACTGGGTGATGAGTATTGACACGCATTGGTTCAGCACCATGTTCGGCTGGTATATTTTTGCCAGCTGGTGGGTGACCGGCTTATCCGTGATAACGTTGATTGTAGTTTATTTGAAAGATGCTGGCTACCTGAAAGTCGTTAACAGTAATCATCTTCATGATTTGGGTAAATTTATTTTCGCCTTCAGTATTTTCTGGACTTATATTTGGTTTAGCCAATTTTTGCTGATTTACTACGCTAACATTCCTGAGGAGACCGTTTATTTTGTTGCGCGTTTAAAAAATTCTCCCTACAGCTGGATATTTTACGCCAATTTATTCCTAAACTTTGTATTCCCTTTCTTATTATTAATGACCAGGGATGCAAAGCGGCACATGTCTATGTTGAAGGTAGTTTGCCCGATTGTGGTGATTGGTCATTGGTTTGATTTTTATAATATGGTGACTCCGGGAGTGATGCAGCACAATGGTGGTATCGGATTTTTAGAAATAGGATTGGCGTTGGTATTTACTGCGGTATTTTTGTATGTAGTCCTTAATGCGCTTTCTAAATTGCAATTGGTGGCCAAACATCATCCCTTTATGGAGGAGAGTTTAAACCACCACATTTAACAGAGAATAAAGAGCTTACTATGAATATGATCATTGGCCTCGGTGTTGTATTGGTGATTGGCATACTCATTATGATTTTCCGTATCGGGAATCTGGTGGATGTGGTCAAGGGCAAAAAGGATGAAAGTGATAACTGGAACAATATCAATGCAATTCTTTTTATGGTATTTATGGTTGGCGGACTTGGCCTATTTTTATGGTATTCGGTCAAGCATTGGGGTACCTACGAGCCACCGATCGCATCGGCTCACGGTAAAATTACGGATGATTTGTTCTGGATCACGATGTGGGTTTGCATTGTTGCTTTCGTGATTATCTTTTTTGTGATGTTTTGGTTTACCTATACCTACCGTTATGATAAAAACAGAAAGGCAGTTTTTTTTGCAGACAATCACTTCCTTGAAATCACGTGGACGGTAATTCCTGCCATCGTTTTAGCGCTGCTCATTTTTAAAGGACTTCGTGTTTGGAACGATATTACTTCGCCGGCTTCAAAAGAAGCGGTAGTCATTGAAGTGATCGGCCAGCAGTTTGCATGGACAGCCCGCTATCCCGGAGTTAAGGACAAAGAGTTAGGACATCATAATTATCGATTGATCGATGCGTCCAACGAGTTTGGTTTGGACCTTACAGACAAAAATTCATTCGATGATTTCAAGTCATTAACACTTCACATTCCCAAAGGCAAAGAAGTATTATTGAAAATAAGGGCGAAGGATGTTATCCACAGCGTGTTCCTTCCTCACTTTCGTTTGAAGATGGATGCTGTGCCTGGTGTGGAGACGCATTTTAAGTTTACACCCACCAAATCTACACAAGACATGCGGGATGAAACCGGTAACCCGAATTTTAATTATGAAATGGCCTGTACCGAAGTGTGCGGTAAGGGTCACTTTTCAATGCGATTTCCGGTAGTGGTTGATGAACCGGAGGAGTATGAGAAATGGATGGCTTCACAGGAGTCGTGGCTTAAACAAAATCCCGACTATTTGAAATATGTACCGGACAACCTCAAAGAAGCAGCCATGATTAAGGCTGGACTGCCACTGAACAGTGTAACAATTCTGACCCCTAACTCGGTAACTCTGAAATAAGAAATAGTATGGCTACAATAGATACTCATTCTCACGCAGCAGTGGCACACCACGATGAACATGGTCACGACCACGCGCATCATGGAAACTTCTGGACCAATTACATTTTCAGCGAAGACCATAAGGTGATTGCCAAACAGTTCTTGATTACCGGGATGGCGTGGGCGTTGATTGGAGGAGCTTTGTCTGTAATCTTTCGTCTTCAACTCGGCTTCCCGGAAGCAAACTTGTCTTGGTTGAAACCAATACTCGGTGGCTGGCTTACTCCCGATGGAAAAATTGATCCTGAATTTTACCTCGCCCTGGTTACGATGCACGGCACCATCATGGTATTCTTTGTTCTTACGGCTGGGTTAAGTGGCACGTTTAGCAATTTCCTTATTCCTCTTCAGGTCGGCGCGCGGGACATGGCGTCAGGCTTCATGAACATGCTTTCATACTGGTTCTTTTTTGCATCAAGCTGCATTATGTTTACATCGCTATTTATTTCAACGGGACCAGCAGCCGGTGGGTGGGTAATTTATCCTCCCTTGAGTGCTCTTCCTCAGGCCATCTCGGGGTCTGGCCTTGGGATGACGTTATGGCTCGTGTCAATGGCGTTGTTTATTGTGAGTTCCCTGCTGGGGAGTATCAATTATATCACGACGGTAATTAACATGCGAACGGTCGGGATGTCATTCACAAAATTGCCACTTACGATTTGGGCTTTCCTTCTTACGGCGATCATCGGAATACTTTCGTTCCCGGTTCTTTTTGCGGCAGCACTACTTTTGATATTTGATCGCAGTTTTGGCACCAGTTTTTATCTATCTGACATTTACATCGGCGGAGAAGCATTGCCAAATCAGGGTGGAAGCCCGATTTTGTTCCAGCATCTGTTCTGGTTCTTAGGACACCCTGAAGTTTACATTGTATTGTTGCCAGCGCTAGGCATCACTTCCGAAATCATAGCGACTAACTCCCGGAAGCCTATCTTTGGTTATAAAGCAATGGTTGGTTCTATGTTGTTCATCGCCATTCTCTCCTTTGTGGTATGGGCGCATCACATGTTTGTAACGGGGATGAACCCATTCCTTGGCTCTATCTTCACGTTACTTACGCTGATCATTGCTGTGCCTTCCGCGGTTAAGATTTTCAACTATGTCACCACATTATGGAAGGGTAACATTCATTTTACCCCCGCGATGTTGTTTTCCATCGGCTTAGTTTCGTTTTTCCTTACGGGAGGGATTACCGGAATCGTACTTGGGAACTCGGCTCTTGATATTCAACTTCACGACACCTACTTTATCGTAGCCCATTTTCACCTGGTGATGGGGAGCGCCTCATTCTTTGGTATGGTGGCTGGTATTTATCATTGGTTTCCAAAAATGTTTGGGCGCATGATGAATGCCAAACTAGGCTATCTCCATTTCTGGTTCACGTTTGTTGGTGTTTATATGGTTTTCTTTCCGATGCACTACATTGGCATTGCCGGCTTTCCACGCAGGTACTACTCGTGGACTAATTTTGAAACTTTCAGTGGATTTGCTGACCTTAACTTTATGATTTCCGTAGCAGCCATCATCACGTTTGCGGCACAGTTTATTTTCTTATTCAATTTTATCTACAGCATTTTCCGTGGCAGATTAGCCCCCGCTAATCCCTGGAATTCAAACACCATCGAGTGGACGACACCGCGTCATCCGCAGCACGGCAACTGGCCGGGAGAAATTCCAACGGTTTATCGTTGGCCCTATGATTACAGTAAGCCCGGTGCAAAAGAAGATTTTATTCCTCAACATATCCCATACTCAGAAACGCCAGAGTCCAATCTCCCGCACGAGAATGAAGAGATTAAACTCGAAGGAGTTGGGGCAGCCATTATTGTTGAAGAGAAACACTGACAGGAGGCGGACAAGAACTTGGCATCAGCAGCGATCAGGGGATTTTACAGGCTTTGCCTGACCACCCTGATCGCTGTTTATTTTTTGATCCTGGTGGGCGGAATTGTGCGAAGCACAGGCTCAGGGATGGGTTGCCCCGACTGGCCGAAGTGTTTTGGCTCCTGGACTCCACCTACTTCGGTTGAACAACTGCCTTCCCATTACAAGGAAAATTATTCGGCTTATCGTGAGAAGAAAAACCAAAAGTTTGCCCGTTATCTCCGCCTAATGGGCATGAACGAAACGGCAGACAAAATCTTAGCGGATAAATCCATTCTTACGGAAGCGGATTTCAATCCCCTGAAAACCTGGATCGAATACGTAAATCGATTGGTTGGTGTGGTCATTGGAGTGTTTATCATTGCGGTTTTCTATCGATCAATTCCATTCAGAAAAGACAGGCCTGTTTTGTTTTGGTTATCGATGATAACCTTGTTAGCTGTTATTTTTCAAGGCTGGTTTGGTTCTATTGTAGTCTCTACAAACTTGACGACATGGACAATTTCTGTGCACCTATTTCTAGCTTTAATGATTGTTGGATTTCTAATTTATTTGATTCACGCCAGCGGCGAAGCATTGTATTTTGATGCTAAGTCGTCCAATGGGTGGCTTCTCATCGCATGTATGGCCATGTTGATTATTCAGATTTTTTTCGGGACAGAGGTGAGGAGGGAAATCGATGTTTTGTCGAGCAAATTCCCCCGGGAGAACTGGGTAACGCAATTAGGAACTGATTTCATGATTCACCGTTCGTTTTCCTGGATTGTATTGATTTTTGGCCTTGTTTTCTTTCTTCAAATCCGTAAAACAATTGTGCTGAAAACTTTATCTCGTGTCTTGTTCCTGTTAATTTTGTCTTCGTTGGTTACGGGAGCAGGAATGGCCTATTTTGATGTTCCTTCTGCCCTTCAACCCGTTCATTTATTGCTGGCTACTGTTACTTTTGGAGTGGAGTTATTTTTATTTTTTAAGGTGAGTAAAAGAATTTCTTTAGATGGTGAATGAAATGATTTCCGAACAAGTTCAACCGCTTCCGAATCAAGTTCTTGTACCTGCAAAAACAAAAGCCTACTGGGAGCTTTTGAAGCCCAGGCTTTCATTTTTGGTTGCCTTTTCCTGTGCCTTTGGTTACGGATTGGCTACCCATGGAAATGTCAACTGGACTATACTGATCATGCTCACGCTGGGAGGCTTCCTGCTTTCTGGCACATCAGTTTGCATCAATCAAATTATTGAGCGTGATTTTGATAAAGTGATGACGCGCACCATGAACCGGCCTTTACCAACAGGGAGAGTTACGGTAAGCGAAGCCATCACCTTTTCCGTCATTTGTTTGATTGTTAGTATTGCAATACTCTTCATTTTCACTAATGCTTTAACGGTGATTCTTTCCATCGTTTCAATGGTGTTGTATAGTTTCGTTTACACTCCACTAAAGAGAGTTGGATCGATAGCAGTCTTCGTTGGAGCTGTTCCTGGGGCATTACCACCTCTTCTCGGTTGGATTGCCGCAACGGGTTCAATCAGTCATGAGGCGATGATCATTTTTGGCATTCAATTCATTTGGCAGTTTCCTCACTTCTGGGCCATTGCGTGGGTAGCGGATGATGATTATAAAAGGGCTGGTTTTAAATTGTTGCCTTCGGGTGGTGGGAAAGATCTAAATACCGCTATTCAAATTATGGTTTACACGATGTTTCTCATCCCGCTAGGTTTGTTGCCTGCAAAGTTTGGGATCACAGGACTGAATTCGGCTATTGTCGCAACGGTTTGTGGCGTTGCCTTTTTTGCACAGACTTTTTCGCTGATGAAAACAGGCAACCAAAAATCAGCGTTGCGGATCATGTTCGGATCGTTTTTATATTTGCCCATTGTGCAAATTGCTTACCTGTTGGATAAAGTATGAGTGTGGAAAACATGATCGACCTAAGAATTGTAGAAGAGCCAAAGAAGCCGCTGGCCATGCACCCGAAAAAATTCGGCATGTGGCTCTTCTTAGCAAGCGTGATGATGCTGTTCATGTCGCTGACGTCTGCCTACATTGTTCGTCAGGCGGAGGGCAATTGGGTATATTTTGAATTGCCTTCACTTTTTTATGTTACCTCCGTGATTATCGTGATGAGTAGTATTGCATTGCAATGGGCTTTCTATTCAGCTAAACGGGACAAACTGGAATCGGTAAAAGTGTTGGTATTAGTTACCTCTGTTTTGGGTGTCGCATTTTTGGTAGGACAATTCTTTGGGTGGAAACAATTAGTAACCAATAGTATTTACCTGGTGGGCAATCCATCAGGATCTTTTCTCTATATTCTAACGGGATTGCATGCCCTTCATGTCATTAGTGCTATTGTTTTCTTACTGATCGTTTGTGCCTCCGCTTTTAAGGGCAAAATTCATTCAAAAAACATGGCTCAAATGGAAATGTGTACCACCTATTGGCATTTTTTAGGAGGTCTTTGGCTATATTTGTTCATCTTCTTATTATTGTACAGGTAAACTAAAAAACATGTCACAATCTACTGCAACTACAGTTCCTGGAAGAAGCGTTTGGGATGGCGGGGTATCACCCATGGGGGTAAGCTACGGCAAGCTCATGATGTGGTTTTTTCTGCTCTCGGATGCATTCACGTTCTCCGGATTATTAATTACTTATGGATTGATTCGCTCTTCACATCCGGCCTATCCGGGTGCTCATGATGCGTTTGTTTTTTCCAACGAGTATTGGCCAATCCCCGAAAAAGTATATGAAGCGGTTCCGTTCCTGCATGGCCTTCAGCTTCCGTTAGTGTTTGTAGGATTGATGACTTTTATTTTGATTATGTCCAGTGTAACAATGGTGTTGGCGGTTGAAGCAGGTCATCGCATGGATCGCAAGGCAGTTGAAAAGTGGATGTTGTGGACCATTCTTGGTGGTATTACTTTTTTAAGCTGTCAGGCTTGGGAGTGGACACACTTCATCGTTGGAACCGATGCCGGCACTACGATCAAAGAGTTTGTAAATGGCGAGTGGATTCAGCGAACGATCTATGGAGCCAACCTTCATGAAAATCAGTATGGCCCGCATGACTTTGCCGATTTCTTTTTCTTCATTACCGGTTTCCACGGCTTCCATGTTTTTAGTGGTGTGCTACTCAATTTCCTGATTTATTACCGAACTGTTACCGGTATGTATGATCGCAGGGGCAGTTATGAAATGGTCGAGAAAGTTGGTTTATACTGGCACTTTGTTGATTTGGTTTGGGTATTTGTGTTTACATTCTTCTACCTTGTTTAAATAAAGATTATGTCACATCACTCACATGAACCACAAGTTGTAGTCCTTCCACCTGACAAAGAAAAGATTCGTCATCTTTGGAAAGTTGCGGGCATCCTGCTGTTGATTACAATTTTTGAATTTATCATTGCCTTCAGTATGCCTCACGGTGCGGCAAAGACAGCCATATTTGTAATCATGACCATTATAAAGGCCGGCTATATTGTAGGCGAATTCATGCATTTGCGATACGAAGCGAAAGTTTTATTCTGGTCGGTTTTAATTCCAACACTTTTCATTATCTGGATGCTGGTGGCATTTGTTTATGAAGGCATGAAACTCTCTGATATTAATTTTTTGAAATTTTAGTATCCTAATTATTTATATGGGAGGCTAAGGTTGTAAGACTTTAGCCTCTTTTTATTCTTCATCGATGAACAAAAAGGTCATTTACTTAACATTAGCACTGGTTTTGCCCGTCCTGGTTTTTTTATTTCTGAAATTGTTTGGGAAAAATCAGTTTGATATTCCGGTTTACTATGAAATGGGAGTTCCGGATGCGCCAGCAGAATGCCGAATGATTGCAACGCAACCTTATTTTTTGCCGGATTCGATACTAACAGTCATAAAATGGAATAAAGGGGCTGCCCTTTTATTGACAGACGTCTATGAGGCAAACCAAAAGGAATTAAAAAGATTATTTTCCGAAACCAGGTTGAATGATCTTCAGGTAATATCCCTGGATAATATGGAGGCTGATCGAATGAAACGATGGAGGAATTGCATTCTCTTTTTGAAGGAACCGTGGAAGGCTGTCCTCATCGACAACAAGAAGCGCATTCGAGGATATTATGCGCTCAGCAGTCGTGAGGAGATCGAAAGACTCGAGATAGAATTGGAAATCCTTTTCAAAAAGTATTGATATGCAAGAGAAACCGGAACCGTATAAGAAGGCAATCATCGCACTTTCCATCATTATTCCTTTGGCAGTAGCGGCGTTGTTTAGCATAAAGATCCATGGCTATAATTTCTCTTTTCTTCCGCCAATTTATGCTTCGATCAACGGAATTACGGCAATTTTGCTAATCCTTTCTTATCTTTCCATTAAGAATGGAAAGCGCTCAAGGCATGAATTCTTAAATAAGACATGCCTGGTTTTATCAGGCGTGTTTTTATTGATGTACATCCTTTATCACATCACCGCCGAAGCAACACCCTACGGAGACAATGGTATTTTGAAGTACCTCTACTATTTTATTTTGATTACCCACATTATTTTGTCGGTAGCTGTAATTCCGTTTGTGTTGTTTACCTTTTCGCGCGCCTTGGCGGGGAACTTTGAAAGGCACAAGAGATTGGCTAAATTTACTTTCCCCATATGGTTGTATGTGGCCGTGACTGGCGTGATTGTTTATTTGATGATTAGCCCTTATTATAAGTAGCATGAAGATATTGACTGTGTTCTTGATGATGATGGCGGGTGTAATTTCTGCTTCAGCACAATGTGCCATGTGCAAGGCAACGCTTGAGAATAACATTAGCAATGGCCATATCGGAATAGCCGCTGGCATAAATTTTGGTATATTGTATTTGTTTGCTGCACCTTATCTTTTTGTGAGCGTGCTAGCGTACCTGTGGTATCGAACCAGTAAGAGAAATGCAGAGAAGTCTATTGAGCGCAATTGGGCAGGGTAGATGCCCGCGTTGTCGCGATGGTTTCATTTTTAAGTACCCGCTGGTTAGGGTAAGGAAGTTCAGCGAAATGAACCCCTCTTGTTCAACGTGCGAGGCAAGTTTTGAACCAGAGCCTGGGTTTTATTTCGGAGCATTGTATGTAAGCTATGGGTTTACAGTGGTTCTTTTCTTTTTTGTTTGGGCCGCGCTTTATTTCTTCTTCAACCCGCCTGATTGGGTTTATATTCTATCCATTGTTTTCTCAGCTGCACTTTTCATCCCCGTTAGCTTTCGGTATTCGAGGATTCTATTTCTCTATTGGTTTGGCGGACTTGGAAGGAAAGAGCCCTGACAATCACGCTTTGATAAGCCATGTAGGTTTTATAAAGACTGCATGTTGAAAAAGTTAATTCCGTTTCTTATCGCCGCATTGCTTTTAACGCTCGCAATTGCTTGGAGTTATTATAACAGTAGGTCTTTCTCCGATGAGTCCATTGCCGAACAAATAGGTAAAAACCTCGATCAGGAATTGCTGGCGATTGAAAAGGAAGCTCTTAAAATTTCAACTGACTCATCAAACTTAAACTGGTCATCCCTTTACTATTCATTTTATTTGATTGATCGCGGCAGGATAATCAGCTGGAGCAAGAACAGTTCGGCGATTGATGTCTCTGAATTAGAGAGCGACTTCAACTTAAAATTATTGCAAACCGCGCGCGCGGATGTGCTTCTTTACCGGTTTTCACATGGAGACCGATCGTTAGTCGCGGTACTTCCCCTGCGTTCGGGCTATGAAATTGTGAACCAGTATCTTACGACTAGGTGGAATGATCGCGTTTTTCCTGTTCAAGGCGTTAAAATATTTCCTGTTAACGATCGTTTAGGATCACGTGTTTGTCGGGCAAAACAGGAGTGTCTTTTTAAAATCCAACTACCGGAGGGTACTTTTTTAGAAAACAGGATTTCTCTTGGGATAATCCTCTTAGCGCTTGCATTTGCAATTTTTGGTATTTACCGTATCGTTCTAGATCAGCACCGAAAACGCAACTATTTCACAGCCTTCCTGATTTTGTCTGGCTCTCTTGCTGCTATCCGAATTGTAATGGTGCAATTTCAATTTCCGGGAGGATGGCTCTACTCAAAATTTTTTGACCCCAAATATTTCGCTTCGTCATCTTTTAATGCCTCGATGGGTGACTTTTTTCTGAATGCGCTGGTTGTTGCTATTGCTTCTGCCTATTTGTTCAGGACGTATTCGCGGTCGGGTTTCGTCAGAAGCAGCAACAAAAGAAGCAATCAGGTTAAATGGATAATTTCGCTTCTTTTATTTACCTTTTCTTACTTCTCCTTTTTGTTCCCTCACCTTTTTGTTGAGTCGGTATTCCACGATTCAGCGATCTCTATCGATATTAAATCGGGCGTTGATTTTGATGGGCTCCGCGTACTCGCCTTCAGTGCATTGGTTTTAGGTTGTATGAGCTCATTTTTTGTGGTTCATATTTTGATTCGATGGCTAAAGCTTTTGATAAAACCTTCGGGGGGGTTAGTTCTTTGCTTTTCGACGGGTTCTCTTTTATTTATTGGTTACTTTTTATTTTCTGAACTGAACTATTGGCCAACATTTTTAATTGGGGCGATATTATTTTTATTACTTTATTTCTCCAACTATTTCCGTTCCCTGGCAACTGTTGGGTACCAAACATTTTCGTTCCTACTGATTGCAGTGATCGCCTACGGTTTACAAGGTGCGTTTGGAATTTGGCGGTTTGCCGAAGAGAAGCAAGTCCGATCCATGGTTCGATCAGCCAGCAATTTGATTAACCGGGATGTACTGGGAGAATATCTTTTGAATGAGACAGCAAAAAAAATAGCCGGTGACAAATTCATTGTATCGGAAATGACCCGCCCTCTTTCGTTAAAAGGTTTGGTTCGGCATACCGTAAAGCAAGTACACCTTAACAGCTATTTTGATCGTTATGAGGTGCGCGTGAATTTATACCATTCGGATAGTAGTTCGGTCGACCGTGAATCCGAAAATTTTGCCACCACAAGGTCTTTCGAAAACGAGTCCAGTAAAACAAACTATGAGGGAATATATTTTATCCGAAACACGGCTTCGGAAAATGTAAAGCGCTATCTCACAGTCGTGCCCATAAAGAATAAGAGCCTAGTTGGTTATATTGTTCTTGATCTTTCCTCCAAACAAATAGTTCCGCAGCAAGTTTACCCCGAGTTGCTGGTTGATAATCGGTTTTCTCAATCGCTTCGGGACAAAAATTACAGTTATGCGTTCTTTCGACGGGAAAAATTGGCGAGCAGTATCGGTAGTTATAATTTCAACCGTGAATTTAATAACGGGCTTCTTAGTAATTCTGAACTCTATTCGAAAGGAATAAAGGTCAAAGGGAATTGGCTGGTCGGTGCAGAAGATGAAACGGGCAAGCAGGCGATTGTAGCCGCTGAAATTTACCCTGTATTTTTTTTCGTTGCCAACTTTTCTTTTCTTTCTGCCATCGGGGTAAGCCTTATTTTTTTTGCGTTGACTATTTATTTGATAACCAGGTGGAGACTGAGGTATGAACTCGCTTATTCTGCCCGCATTCAATTGTATATATGTTTGTCCTTTATACTTCCACTGGTAGTGGTGAGTTCCATTGCTTTACGCATGATTAGTCAGTCGGAAGAAGAGCAACTCGAAAAGGAGATAAAAGAAAAAGGCCTTCGGATAGCCGAAAGTATGTCTGATTATCTTCATAATAAAGCTTCTATTGACAGCTTGGGCGTATCCAGTGAATTAAAAATGAAACTGGGTGAAGCATCTCAAAGTACTTTTGCCGATGCCAATCTCTACACGCCTTCCGGTCTATTAATTACGTCAAGTCAACCTACCATTTTCAATAGCCGGCTGGTGATGCCCCTGGCAGATCGTGCCTCATGGGAGAAAATTGTGAAGGAACGATATAACATTGTGCAAGCCCGATGCCATATTGGCTTATTGGCCTACAATAGTCTTTTCTTTGTTGTCAAACCGGCGACGGAAAATGGCCTAATTGGTATTCTTGAACTTCCTTTTTTTCAATCTAACGCCGAGTCAGCAAAAGTCAGTGTTTTGGCCAATATCCTTGTAACGTTCGTTATTGTATTTATCTTGTTCTCGATCGTTGCTTTCACGGTGATCAACAAGCTCACTTCTCCCCTTAAGTTAATAGCAAAAAAACTGAAGACTACGTCTTTAGGAAATAACCAGCCGATGGAATGGAATGCTAATGATGAAATAGGATTGATGGTGAAGGAATATAATCGGATGCTTGGTAACCTTGAGCAAAATAGAATTGATTTGACGAGGATACAGAAGGAAACGGCCTGGAGGGAAATAGCGCAGCAAGTAGCTCACGAAATAAAAAATCCGCTGACGCCAATGAAACTGACGTTGCAACAGCTTGAGCAATCAATCGCTAACCAAAGTATTGACAAAGAGCGTGCAAAGAAGTCTGTTCAAATGTTGCTGTCGCAGTTGGAGGTACTTAACGGAATTGCCACCTCATTTAATTCCTTTGCAACGATGCCGACGCCTGAGCTGAAGCAAGTTGAAGTGACTTCTCTGCTAAGAAATACGGTTGCACTTTTTGAAAATGAATCAAAGGGGTTAGTTCATCTGGAAATACCACCCTCCTCCGTGATCATTCTTGGGGATGAGCAGTTGCTTGGTCGTATTTTCTCTAATATCATCCTAAACGGAATTCAATCGCCGTCTGTTCGGCGGGTAAAAATTTTTATTTCGATGCTATTGGATCAGGATTGGTGCACGCTAAAATTTCAAGATAATGGCTCCGGTATTACTGCTGAATTGCGCCATAAAATTTTTCTTCCGCATTTTACGACCAAACAATCCGGGTCCGGTCTCGGCCTTGCTATCGCCAAACAAGGCATTGAGCAAATGGGCGGCTCAATCTGGTTTGAAACCGAAGAGCATAAGGGAGCTACCTTTTATATAAAGCTCCGAAATGCCTGAAAGTATTTTTTCCGATGGGGTAACCTTTCTCACAAAGGGCGGTAGTATTAGGTGCAACCCAAAAGGGTCTTTGCCTGTCTTTACGTCAAAATTTCAGCCATGATCAAAGCTACATTCTCGTTACTCTTCGCAACCTGCTTAGAAACAAGGCTTTTTCGTTGATCAATATTGTCGGCCTCGCATTTGGTATTTCGTGCAGCCTGATCATTTTTCTGTGGGTGCGCGATGAGCTCAATACCGATGGGTTTCATAAGAAAAAAGACAGGCTTTATCGTGTAATGGAGAACCAAACTTATTCGGGGGGCCAGATGTACACCTTCAGTTCCACACCCGGGCCCATGGCTCCTGCGCTAAAAGACCGGTTTCCCGAAATTGAGTTATCCACGCGCATTACCTGGCCGGAACGGAGGTTATTTCAAAATGGTGAAAAGAGTTTTTACGAGGAGGGAAGGTTTGTCGATCAGGATTTCATTTTGATGCATACGTTCCCGTTAATTAAGGGAGACATCAATTCTTGTCTGAAGGACAATCATTCTATTGTGATCAGCAAGGCAATGGCGAAGAAATTCTTTGGAGAAAGTGATCCGATGGGTAAGGCTTTTGTAATGGACAACGGTGATAGTTTTTCCATTTCCGGAATTTTAGACGATATCCCTACGACTTCCTCCATGCAATTTGAGTTTCTAATTCCATTTGAATGGTTTTTTCAGAAAAACAAAGATTGGTTGGCCTCCTGGGGAAATAATAATATCCGCACCAATATTCTTCTCAGAGAAAAAACTAACCCGACTGTGTTGGCCGAGAAACTAAAGCACGAAATCAATCAGCATACAGAAGATAGTAAAAATACCGACCTTTTCATTCAGCCGATGAAGGATGCTTACCTCTACGGCAAATTTGAAAGCGGAAAACAGACCGGAGGGCGCATTGAATACGTTCGAATATTCTTCGTGGTGGCTCTCCTTGTAATAATTATTGCCAGCATTAATTTCATGAACCTGACTACCGCGCAATCTGCCAAGCGTGCCAAGGAAGTAGGTCTTCGAAAAACAGTGGGAGCAATCAAGAACCAGTTAATTTTTCAGTTTCTTTCAGAGTCAATGGTGATGGTAATTTTCTCGGCATTGTTGGCCGTTGCGATCACGTACTTGATGTTGCCACTTTTTAACGACATCGCCGGAAAGAAACTTTCGCTCGATCTTTTCGATGGTCAACCTTTGGTGATTTTCATCTCTGTTATCTTTTTTACAGGTCTGATTTCCGGAAGCTACCCGGCACTTTACTTGTCTGGCTTTAATCCGGCCAGTGTGTTGAAAGGTCAAATGAAAAGCGGAACTGGTGCTTCCCGGTTTAGAAAAGTATTGGTGGTTACCCAGTTTTCACTGTCGATCACTCTAATCATTAGTTCGCTGGTGGTATTTAAGCAACTGAATTTTATAAAAAGCAAGGATATTGGGATGAACCGAACTAATCTAGCCTACCTATGGATGAAGGGGGATATGCAAAAACATGGCGATGCCATCCGTGAAGAATTGATGAAAGATCAAGCCGTGGAAATCGCTTCACTTTCAAGCGCTAACCCTATTGATTTTGGGAACTCAACGTCGGGATTGGAGTGGGAGGGAAAAGATCCCAGCCAACAGATTTTGTTTTCTAATTTCTCTGTGGACTATAATTTTATCCGTAGCCTTGGGATGTCTATGAAATTGGGCCGGACTTTCAAACAGGAGTTTTCGACAGACACTGCCAACTTTATTGTCAATGAAGCGGCAGCCAAGGCGATGGGGTTTGAAAATCCGGTGGATAAACCCTTGACTTTGTGGAAGAAACGCAAAGGGAAAATCATTGGTATGGTTAAAGACTTTCATTTTCAGGATGTACACACTAAAGTGGAGCCCTTATTCATGCTCTATGACCCTAGTTGGTTCAACGTTATTTTTGTCAGGTATAAGGAGGGGCAACTTTCCGGTGCATTGAAAGCAATGGAAAAAATCAGCAAGCAGTATGCAGCAGCGTACCCGTTTGAGTCAAACCTCCTCGATCAGGATTGGGAAAATTTGTATAAGACGGAAGATCGCTTTGGCAAACTTTTTAATTATTTCTCAGGCCTTTCGATCATTATTTCCTGCCTCGGGTTATTCGGGCTCTCTGCATTTTCAGCACAGCAGCGCACGAAAGAACTCGGTGTTCGCAAAGTTATGGGCGCCAGTGTGTCCGGTCTCATGCAATTGATGGCCAAAGAGTTTGCCGTACTCGTACTGGTCGCTGTGCTGATCGGCTGCCCGATTGGCTGGTACGCCATGGATTGGTGGTTGAAGACTTATGCCTACCATATAGAAGTAGGAATGATGACATTAATAGTGGCTGCATCGTTATGCCTGGCTGTTTCAATGCTTACGGTAAGCTATCATGCTGCCAAAGCTGCTATGATTGACCCGGTAAGGAGCTTGCGGTACGAATGATTCCTGAAAGCTTAGCTGTTTGACTAGGCTGCTTTCTAATTCTTTTAGTAACTGACCGAAGTAGGCTAAGACTTTGTCTTATACAATCCAGCCGCAATCGTTTCTATGATATGCTTTGGAAACAAGTAGGTCAGTTGCACCGAAACCCAATTCATCAACCCTGGAATGATTTCCGCTTTTTTGTGGAACATTCCATTGATAGCAATTTTTGCAACCTGATCGGCAGGCATACTGAATTTTTCAGCGCGCTCTTTTAATATTGCCATTCCCGCCCGATCAATAAAATTTGTTGAGGTTGCTCCGGGACTAACGCAGGTGACAGAAATATTGGTTTCCCTTAACTCATTTCGTAAGCCTCGAGTGAAGAGTACGACAAATGACTTAGTGGCTGCATAGGTTACCAGGGTTGGCACCGCCTGATAAGCAGCTGTGCTGGCAATATTTAAAATATAAGACTGTTTTTGTTTTTTCAACTCGGGGATCATTAGATGACAAAGCTCTACCAAGGTCACCATATTGAGTTGCATCAGGTTGAGTAGTTGCGGCAGCGGAGTTTTGTCTACATTTCCCCAAATTCCATATCCGGCGTTATTCACCAGGATACTTATCGGGTAAGAGTTTTTAATGATCCAGGTATATACCGATCTGGCTCCTTCCGGCACTGAAAGATCAAGGCTTATAAATTCTACGTTGACTTTATATTTTTCAGTGATATTCTTTTTCGCTTCAGCAAGCTTTTCCTCCGAACGGGCAACTAGCAGCAAATCAATTTTTCGTTTGGCGAGTTCGTGAGCAATGGACAAACCAATTCCTCCACTAGCGCCAGTGATTAAGGCAAAAGGCATCTACTCCTCTATTTGTTGGTGATGGAAATCAACCGTTGGTACAAGAGTGGTTTGCTATTTTCATCGCGGGGAGTATATTTTCCGGTAACGATGGGCACATACATGACACGCCTTCTACTTTGCTCACCGGTAAAAGGAGAACGAGCTACGCGATGCCATAGGCGACCGTCATGCACGGTCAAGTCGCCGGCTTCTACGTTCAAGCCGAGTTCTTTTTTATCGGGTTTATGGCTGATAAAATATATTTTCTTGAACAACATAGTGCCAATCCCTTTGTTGTGCGTGCCGGGGATTATCCTCAGCCCACCATTGTCGGTGGTGGAGTTGTCAAGGTGTATGCCCACGTTGAGCATAGGCATTATCTTCTGGCCCTGGAAAATGTCGCGCAATGCGTCTGTATGCCACCCTAATTGGCTGTAATTACTTTCTTCCGTGTTGATGTAGTGGTTGAAAACCAATCCGTCTTTTTCAGATTCGCCGATGCGACAATTGTCGGTACCCATCAATTCAAATAGCCCTTTCAGGCGAGAATCTTTTAGCACGTTGGCAAACATTTCGCTGTGCTGATTAATGAATGCGAATCGTTGAACAATTTTTTTGCCATTGACGTCCGCTCCATATTTTATGGGCACTCCATTGATCGTCTTTAAATCCTTACTCACCCAATCGTCCTGAATGTTTTCCGCTTCGCGAAGTAATTCATTGACTTTTTCTTTGTCCATGAAATTCTTAAAGTGGATAAATCCATTGCTGTCAAAAAACTCCTTCTGCTCTGCCGTTAATTGATCTTGCAATTGGAAAACCGGGTAGCTGTTGTGGAAGCGATTCCCGTTTTTACGCCCGTTTCCATTTTGATACCCATTCAGGGAATGATTTTTGCCTGCAACCCCATTAGTAATAGTCTTTGCTTCTGTTCCGTTCAAATCCATGTTGTTGATCTATTAATAGAAAGTTACCACTAAGTTACCACAATTTTAATACAAACGACCGAATAAATCCTAATATAACGATTAGCGGCGCGAAACGGTTGTTGATGTTGTCTTATTAGCCTACAAATTTACTAGGTTAATGGTTTAGCGGCATTCATAGTGAATTTTTCGGAAATATTATTCGTTGATTAAACCAATGAAAAAATTGAAACACCAACCCGGTGATTGCCGGCGCAGCGATTATATCGAGCGTGTAATGAACCCTCTGCCAGGCGAGTAGAATGGCTACACACGCGGTGGATAACAGAAGAAACCACTTAAACAATTGACGCTCTTCGATCAAAAACAATAAAAATAAAGTTGAAATGTGCCCTGAAAAGAAAAGGTCTTTAACATAGACCGATTGACCGTAAGCGACATGAGTAAGGAATGGATCATTCAGAGGTATAATCCCCACCGGCGCTTCAAGGGTAAATAAATAAAGACTGATCATCCTCATGAAATTGACGACAACATAAACTTGAGCTCCTATTAAAAATGTTTTCGGGCTCTTTAAATTGAGAACGATAGAAAGAACTGCACAGCAATAGAGGATGACAAATATCTCGGTTGACCAATCCTTAGGGGAAAAAAAGAACAGAACAGGATCGTTCAGTTGAACTCCGGGTTTCGTTAAAAGAACTTGGTTAAAAAAATAAGGAAGTAAAAGAGCGAACGCGGCTAACCCCAAAACGCTTAAAAGCAAATAAATCCGAAACTGTCTATTACGAAGAGCCTCCTTCCAGTCCTTCCACATGGTTAATCGATTAGTTCGATTAAATAATAATTCTTTTTTCCCTTTTGAACTAACAAAAAACGATGCTGCAACAATCCGTAATCAGGTTTCTTCGTTCCATCCTCGACCCTTTTTTTATTAATGCTCACGCCACCTCCCGAAATCATCTTCCTGGCTTCACCTTTCGATGAAAATATCTTCCCTTCGGTCGCTTCAGAGAGTAAATCCGTAATCGACACACAAACTTCGTAGGAAGACTTTAGGATGGAGATTTGAGGCACACCTTCAAACACAGACAGAAAAGTTTCGTTATCAAGCTCGAGTAAATCTTCAGTAACCGAATTACTGAATA
>Ga0206942_1181_pt1 | contig 18123 bp, 16 predicted proteins | sample Alteio_BWOrgHeat_6_FD_153253 | JGI IMG/M metagenome (GOLD analysis project Ga0206942, IMG submission 153253) | Enriched cells from forest soil in Barre Woods Harvard Forest LTER site, Petersham, Massachusetts, United States -... | ecosystem: Environmental > Terrestrial > Soil > Temperate forest > O... | reverse complement strand
ACTTCATAAAGCCAATGACTTTGAGGGAACAGGTGTTGGGTTGGCGCTTGTCCGGCGAATCATCCAACGGCACAACGGAAGCATTTGGGCAGAAGGAAAAATCAATGAAGGAGCCAGGTTTTATTTCACGATGCTAAGCACATAACCAAAATAACTATGAGTAACGAGGTTGACATTCTGCTGGTGGAGGACAATCCTGAAGATGCTGATTTGGCCATCCGCGCTTTAAAAAAACACAACTTAACGAACAATCTTCTCCACGTCGAGGATGGTCAGGAAGCATTAGACTTTCTCTTTAACGATGAGCACGAAATGCCTCAACTTATTCTTCTCGATTTGAAAATGCCTAAGGTAGATGGCATTGAAGTATTGCGCAAACTTAAGTCTGATGAAAAAAAGAAAATAATTCCCGTGGTCGTGCTCACCTCTTCAAAAGAAGACCGGGATATCGTTGAAGCGTATGAACTCGGCGTGAATGCCTACATCGTAAAGCCTGTTGATTTCAATCAATTCGTCAAAGCTGTTTCAGACCTTGGACTTTTTTGGTTGGTGTTGAATCAACCACCATCGCAGAAATAAGGACGTCAATGGGGCCATTGAAAAAGTAATGTGAAATGAACCTTGAAAGAATATTCGGATCGCTATCCTTAACAGTATAACATTCAGATGTCAGAATTGACAAAAACTGCCGGGTCGCAAAAACTGCAACAAGTCTTAAAGATACTTTGGATCGAAGATCTTGAAGATGATGTAAGGCTTGCTGAAAGGGAGTTGAAAAAAAGCGGGATTATATTTGAGAGCCATCGAGTTGAAACCAGGCAGGATTTTGTCGAGGCAGTTCATTCATTCAAGCCGGATCTGATCTTGTCTGATCACAGCCTTCCACAATTCAATTCGGTTGAGGCTTTCAAAATATACAAGGAGCTTGGCCTTATAATCCCCTTTATTCTGGTAACCGGTACAGTATCAGAAGAGTTTGCAGTGACCGCTCTTGTTTCAGGCGTGGATGAGTATGTCCTCAAAACAAAACTTTCACGATTACCATCGGCTATTCTTAATTCCCTGCATCAACGCGAAATTGAAAAAGCCCGACGCGAAAGGGAGCTGGAAATAGAAAAGCAAAATGAGAAATTAGAAGAGGGAATTCGACTGCAGACGAAAGAACTAATTCAGGCAACGGCCGAAGCACGAAGAGCACAAATTCTTCTTCAATCAAGCATTGAAAGCCTGCAAGGAATCATATTCTTTTCAATTGACACACAATATAATTACCTCAACTTTAATACAGCCCACAAAGAGGCCATGAGGGCCATCTATGGAAGTGAAATTGCGATTGGCAGGAATTTCCTCGAGTGTATGATCAACCCTGAGGACAGGCGTAAGGCCAGGGAAAACTATGATCGCGCATTAGTGGGTGAAAGTCACACCGCCATTGGAGAATATGGAAAATCAAAACGAGCCTTTTACGAGACCAGGTTCAATCCGATTTTTGATGATCAACACCAAATAATCGGAGCGTCCGCCCTTTCCGCCGATATCACTGAGCGAATATTGAGTGAAAAGAGAATCAGTGAGATGGCGGCGGTCGTAGGATCTTCCGATGACGCTATTTTGAGTACCGCTCTGGACGGAACAACTACAACCTGGAATCAGGGTGCTGAAAAAATGTTCGGATATTCCTTCGAGGAAGTAGAAGGGAAACACATTTCAATCATCACACCATCGAATTTGCGGGAAGAAGATAGCCGGATTAATGAAGAGATCCGGATCGGCAAGAGAGTTCATAATTACCAGACGGTAAGACAACATAAAGATGGGCGGCTAATTCCGGTTTCCATAAATCTTTCCCCCATCACCAGCAAGTCGGGAATTGTTACGGGCCTCGCCAGGATTGCCCGCGATATCACCGAGCAAAAAGCCTCAGAAGACAAAATCAAATCCATCAACAAAAACCTGGAGGAAGCAAAACTTGCCGCCGAGCTGGCGAATCGTACGAAAAGTCAATTCCTGGCCAATATGTCGCACGAGATCCGTACTCCTCTTAATGCGGTGATCGGGTTGAGTCACCTGGCGCTGAAGACGGACCTCACTGAAAAGCAATCCGACTACCTCAAAAAGATTCAGTCTTCCAGTGAGTCGCTGCTAGGCATCATCAATGACATCCTGGATTTTTCCAAAGTCGAATCCGGCAAGCTTACTCTTGAATCGACAAGTCTTGATCTGGAAGAAATCTTTCAGAATCTGGGCAATGTCATTACCTACAAAGCCAACACGAAAGGGCTGGAGATTGCCTTCGGAATTGACAGCAAAGTACCCACCTACCTGATCGGCGACCCTGGCCGGCTGGAGCAAATCCTGATCAACTTGTGCAGTAATGCCGTCAAGTTCACCCACGAAGGTGAGGTGGTGGTGAGTGCAGCGGTGATGGAAGAATCCGGGGATCGCATTCGGCTGAAATTTGAAGTGAGTGATACGGGGATCGGAATGGATGGTACGCAGATCGCTAAATTATTTCAACCGTTTACCCAGGCAGACGACACCATTTCGCGCAAGTATGGCGGAACCGGCCTCGGGCTCTCGATCATCAAGCGTCTCGTTGAATTGATGGATGGTGAAGTTTGGGTTGAAAGTGCCCCAGGGAAAGGCTCCAGATTCCACTTCACCGCGTGGTTAAAAAAACAACCACAACAGCGCAAGATACCTGTACCGTCCATTGACCTGCGCAAATTAAATGTGTTGCTGGTGGATGACAGCAAACCCGCACGGGAGATTCTACGGGAGGCGCTCGAGTCGTTTTCCTTTCAGGTGACAACGGTGAATTCCGGAATTCAGGCGATTCATTATCTAAAAAATAATTACCACCACAACCCGATAAAACTTATTCTCCTTGACTGGAAAATGCCGGAATTGGATGGATTACAAACTGCGCGTATTATCCGTCAGGATGAACAGCTTAAAGGGATCAAGATTATCATGTTGTGTACAAGTTACGCCACCGAGGAACTGTATGAAAAGGCAGAGGAACTTGACGTTTCCGGTATCCTGATCAAACCCATCCGGTATTCCCTGCTGTACGATCTTATGATAAAGGTTCTTCAGAAAAGCGACGGTAAGCGGAAAGATGATCCAAAGCCAAGGGAAGAGAAATCAACGGAACTGTATCATGGTAATATATTATTGGTAGAGGATAACGAAATCAACCAGCAAGTAGCCACCGAACTCCTTGAAGGATATGGATTCACGGTTGAGGTGGCTGGAAATGGGCTGGAGGCCCTGAAAAAAATAAAGGGATCGGGGATTCCTTCATCTTATGATTTGGTGCTGATGGATTTGCAGATGCCCGTCATGGGCGGCCGGCCCGCTACGGTGGAAGTACGCAAACTGGAGGCGTACCACAAGCTCCCGATTATTGCCATGACCGCAGATGCAATGGTGAGTGTGAAGGAAGAATGCCTTAACGCCGGCATGAATGATTTTATCTCCAAGCCTATCAATCCGCACAGTATGTTGCAAACAATCGAGAAGTGGCTCGGAAGAGAAGCCGTTACCGACGGCGCAGCTCTTCCTGCCGATAATAAGGCATCAGAAATTCAGGCCATGGAGGGAATTGATATTCAGGATGGACTTTCGCGGCTCGGGGGCAACCGGGAGCTTTATCATGACCTGTTATTCCAGTTCCTGGGAAATCAAACCGACTTCGTAAAAGAGGTTCAGACCAAATTCTCCTCCGGGGACTATGAAGGCGGCCGAAGGATGGTTCATTCCTTGAAGGGTGTTTCGGGCAATCTCGGGATGGTTCAGCTTCATGATCTCTGCGTTAAACTTGAAAAGAATATCCAAACAGGTTCATCGATAGATTTCATAAAGCCATTCAAACCGTTGTCAGCGGAACTGGAGAAAATATTGGAATCCATTCGCAAAAACACCCCACAAAAGCGAACCGTTTTGAGGGAATTGATTCCTTCAAAAATGATCACAGAGCTGGCGATACTGGAAGGCCTGCTGACTGATCATGATCCCGAATCGATAAAGGTACTCGATGAGATTGGAATGATAAAAGGTCTGGAGAAACCGATTTTAAAACTTAAGAAAGCTTTGGCCGCCTACGACTTCGATGAGGGTCATAAGTTATTGGCACAACTCAAATCGAAGGTAAATGAGTCGTAAAATAATCTGTTGAATAGAGCGCAAATGGAAACCAACATTCATGACAAGACCATACTCATCGTTGATGACACACCGGAGAACATTGCCATTCTCAGCGGACTGTTAACCAATTTTAAAAAGAAAGTCGCCTCCAGCGGCGAGAAGGCCCTGGAACTGGTCAGGAATGGGAATTTGCCGGACCTTATTCTGTTGGACATTGAAATGCCGGGCTTGGATGGCTTTGAAGTTTGTCGGCAGCTAAAGCAAGACCCGGAGACGCAGAAGATACCGGTGATCTTTTTGACGGGCAACATGGACAAGAAAATTACCGTGGAGGGATTTAAACTTGGCGCTTGTGATTTTATGACCAAGCCTTTTGATTCCGACGAGCTGATGATGAGAATAAAGACCCAGTTGGAATTATCGGACTCAAGAGAAAGGTTGGAGGGGCTCGTAAATCAGATGGAAATAAGCTCCGGTTTACTTAAAAATTCCAGCGAGGAAATTGGCAGGCAAAAGAAAGCACTTGAAGAAGAAAGGATCAAAGCGGACTCGCTGTTGTTAAATATGCTCCCCGAGATAGTAGCCAAAGAATTGAAAGAGAAGGGATCCGTAACGCCACGACAATATCCCATTGCAACAGTGCTGTTTGCGGATCTGGCCAGGTTTACAAAAGTAAGCAAAGGTCTGAGCCCAAAAGATCTCGTCGACGAACTCAGTTACTTGTTTGTGGGGTTTGATCAGATTGTGAAAAAAAACAATATGGAGAAGATCAAAACATTGGGAGATGGATACATGGCAGCCGGCGGCATACCGATACAAAATGGCTCCAATCCCACAGAGGCAGTTCATGCTGGATTGGAAATGGTGAAGTTTGTTCAGAAACGAAGCGAAGAAAATCTAAAGACAGGCCGACCCGCCTGGGAGCTTCGGGTCGGAATTCACACAGGAGAATTGATTGCTGGCGTTATCGGAAACAACAAATTTACCTACGATATCTGGGGGGCAACAGTAAATATTGCTAGTCGCATGGAATCAGCGGGTGAACCCGGTAAGGTTAATATTTCCGGAATAACATATCAACTGGTAAAAGACAAATTCGTTTGTTCACTGAGAGGTAAGATTGATGTGAAGAATATGGGAAAAATGGACATGTATTTTGTGGAGGATGTCGCGGCCAGGGGAGAACTATTTTCAAGATGATGATTCAGACTCAATTAAGATCAGTACATACTAGATAGGGAAATGATGAAACTTTACTCGAGCCCTTTTTCCGAATTGTTTTATAAGCAGGAGCGACAACTCCTGTTGGCGTCGTGGAATGAATGCTCCAAAGATCTCGCGGAGGATGAAGTTAAAATTGAAATCAGCAAAATACTTGACTACGTTAAGGAGTATCCGATTCGAAATATCATCGTCGACGCGAGAAACTATGTCTTCAGTGACAATGTCAAAATCCAGAATTGGATTAACCGGGATTATGTTCCCCAACTGATTGAAAGTGGTGTGTCCAAATACGCGATCGTCGTCAAGTCGCAAAATATGCAACAACAAAAGGATGAGATCGAGTCGGGGGATATTTTGCCCGTGGTTGAATATTTTTCCAGCCTGGAGGAAGCACTAGCATGGATTTAAACATAAGCTATATGAATGTCAAATTATTTTACTGTTCAGCGATTTTGGGAATCACTTCCATACTCGCATCACCACGGGTTGTGGCGCAAAAGGATCAAAGCCTTGGCGGAAGCCAAATCAAAGTGGCACAAAACATTGAAACCTCAGTCATCGCAGAACCGCTTGACAGCAAAGTCAATTCGCCTTATCTCGAATTTGGGCCCACGCTGACAAAAGATGGATCACGATTATATTTCAGCCGCCAAGGTTATGCCGGTAATACGGGCGGAGATCATGATGAGGATATCTGGTTTAGTGAATTCGATGATGTCACCCAAAGCTGGAAAGAGGCCAAAAACATCGGCGCTCCACTCAACAACGATGGGCCGAATTTCATTTGTGGAGTAGGTGTTGACGGTGACACATTGCTGCTCGGTAACGTCTATAGCAAGAAGGGAAAGATGAAAGCCGGTGTTTCGATTGCCGTAAAGTCGGGTGACGGGTGGTCTTTTCCTCAACCGGTGTATATCCAAAACGATTATAACCTTTCGCCGTTGACAAGTTTTGATCTCTCCAATGACCGTAAGACATTAATCATCGCACAGGAAAAAACGGATTCTCAAGGAGGCTTGGATTTATATGTCGCTTTCCGTAACACCGCCGCCAAGAACCAATATGCAGGCACTGAAAGTAAGAACTTGGGCCCGGTGATTAATTCGTTTGGAAATGAGACTTCTCCTTTCTTAGCCTATGACAACAAAACACTCTATTTTTCGTCCAATGGTCACAACGGCTACGGCAACCTCGACATATTTGTTTCGCACAGGCTCGATGACACATGGACGAACTGGTCGGTCCCCGAAAATCTTGGCCCGGGCATTAACACTGCCTATGATGACAATTTCTTTGGGTTTACGCCCCGAAGCAGGTATGCATATTATTCGCGCGGATTGACGGCAACCAACTCAGACATTTACCGGTTGGATATGACTTATCTTTTCAAGACCAGCGGAAAACCTCTGAATCAGCTTAATGAACTTATTGACCAAGCCCAGGTGGGTCAATCCCTTGTGCTTGATTCGGTGTTTAGCGACAACAGCGCAGAAATCAAAGCATCAGCCTCGAGCCATCTCCAATACGTTGTTGGCTACATGAAAAAATTCAAGAATTATCTCATTCTGATTACAGCTCATTCAAATAAACATGACCTGAGGGAGGAAAGCCAGATGCTCTCTGAGCAAAGAGCTGTAAAAATAAAAAACTACCTGGTAAGCAACGGTATTGACAAAGAACGTCTCACCTACCATGGATACGGACAGGACGTCTTAGTCAATATGGACAATTTACCAACCTTGAAAAGGATGAAGAGCAGGATAGCATCATCGATAGAATTCAGGCTTATTGGTTTTGTAAAGTAAAGACAATTTCAATAATTAACCCTTGGTTTACGATCTTAATCTAGTAGGTCAACCGGAAACGCTGGCTTTGGCGGAAGGGCATCCTTTTTTCCAGGGAATCCCTGTCCGTGATGTCGAGTGCCTATTACCTTTTTTCAAATTGGTCAGGCTGAATTCCCACGAGATGTTAATTGAAGAGGGACTGGACTCTTCCAAAGACCTTTACTTGATCCTGTTTGGTGAACTTGACGTCATCAAAAAAGTTCAAGGGAAGGACGATCATGTCATTTCCGAGGGAATTGATAACCAATTCACGATTGCCCGCTTAGCCGCCGGGGACTCAATCGGCGAACTGAGTTTTATTAAGGGATATTCCCGGTCAGCCTCTGTACAAAGCGTGACTCCATCTGTTTTGCTCGGCCTCAAACCCGATGAGTTTATAAGACTGGAGAACAAATATCCAAGAATGACAAGTCGAATGATGAAAAATATGGCCGGTTATGTAGCAGACAGACTTAATAAAACCAGCGCTAACGAGGTCAAGGCATTAAAGATTGAACTTCAGAATTCGATCCTTAATTCAAAGGCAAATCTTTTTTTCTCTTATGTCATCGGTCTTCTTTGTGTCTATAATCTGGTCATCCATCTTATAACCAATTTGTCGAAGGATGCGAACCGGGCATCCCTGATCAGTGCTGCCATCATCATCATTTTCAGTGGAGTCCTGGCGTTGATGATTCGCCAGAGCAAGTTGCCGGCGAAGATTTTTGGACTCACGTTAACGAACTGGAAACCGGCGGTGAAAGAGTCCTTATTGTGGTCTGCCGTTCTAATAGTAAGCTTTATCACAATCAAATGGGCACTTATTCATTATGTGCCAAAATACAAAGCACTATCCCTCTTTGATTTTAATCTGACTCAGCAGAAATACCTTGCTTTCAATTTTATTTTGTACGGTTTACATTCACCCGTTCAGGAATTTATTGCCCGCGGTGTCCTACAGGGAAGTTTAAAGCACTTCTTCAAAGGAAACAACGTTACGCTAAGGGCGATCATCGTTTCAAACGCACTGTTTTCCGCAACGCATGTTCATTTGTTGAATGGACTTCTGGGTGTAATTGTTTTTGTTCCGGGTCTTTTCTGGGGCTGGCTTTATTCCCGTCACAACAATTTGATTGGGGTGAGTATTTCCCATTTATTGATCGGTTGGACTGGATTGTTCTTTTTGAATTTGGAGAGTTTGTTTTAGTGTAGACAATAAAGATTGGTTTGGCGCATGAGTATAAAAAGGATTGGTTCGATATTTTTTTTGGCGCTCACCATTAAGGCAGCCTTCATTTTTATCGCCTATGTACTGCCGTTTAGCATTCTTAATCTAATCGGCTGGAAAGTATCGGATCACGGAACATTAATCAACTACGCCCCTGAAGTGTGGCTTTCGCTTTTGGCTCTCGTCTTCGGAACGTTAATTATCGTTGTTTCAATTGCCTCTGAAAATACACCGAAGCTAATTGACTTATTTATAGGCGATCCAATCGGACGGCTATACATCTGGCTGATCATGCTTTCAAGTTTAGAGAACATTTACCTCCAGCTATTCGGTATCGCATCGACCACACTGGTTGCCAACTTGATCTTTATTAACAGTTATGTATTACTTCCATGTTTTGTCATGTTGGCAATTCCCTACGCGTTCTATATCCTCAAGAATACAAAAAATGACAATGTGATAAGGCGCATTTACAAGGAGAACATTCGTGCCTTAATAGCCTCAAAGGATGACACTAAAGTAGACACAAACCGCCTTATTCTTTTTGAAACGATCAATCAATTGCATGATCTCCTTCAATACATCCAATTTAAAGAACCCAAAGGGGATATCATCAACAGGATGGGAAAATCCCTGCGGCTGTATATTGAACTGAAGAGAACATTTCCGGATTCTTATTTCGAGCTCAGTGATCTGATCAAGAGCGATATTTCTTTCAGAACCCTCGGAGAAAAATTAGCTCAGATGGAAACCAAAAGAACATTTTACGAGCATAAGGTTCTCAAGGTATTAGGAACTACTTATTTACTGCTCATCCGGGACAGCCATTATGAGTTAGCGTCGCTTTGTGGAGTTGAATTATTTGAAACCGGGAAGACGGCAACGATCCATCATGATGATTTTGTGATTGACTGTGTTGTCGTTCATTTCAACACATTCCTTCGCTATGGGATCAATCATGGACTCAGAACCAGAGAAATAAGGAATGTCTATAATACCTTGTTTCATTATAGCCACTTCGCTCATTTATTTGTAGAGATACGGGAGCATAACAGGATACTGCAGTGTTGTCAATACTTTTTGTTTTACACTAATGAAGTAGCCAGGCTAAGTCTTTCTGAACCCCTATTCATTTTTCTGATCGAAGCTTTTGCCTGGGAACTAAAAAAGATTCTGATCGCCTTGAATAGGAATGGCTTCCCACGAGAGTTTCAAAAGACGGTCTTAAAATTATTTACGAATCTGCGCTTGGCGGAAAAGCAAAAAATACCCAATTGGAGACACATTAATTACAATGGAGTGCGGTTAATCCAGATTGGTTTGTGTCTCTATTACCTGAGCAAGGACGAATCTGAATACAATGAAATAATGACCGATTCTATTGTTAGCGATCTGTCAGAATTAAGTCGGGGAGATGCCCAAGAATTGCTTACCCGAGATTGCAACTTACTGGAAGAGGAAATCGAGGAATTCTGGGAAGAAACGGATCAAGGGAACAGAAATATATTCTATTCGCCAGACAAAACTCAAATACCAAAGTTCAGTGCTTACATTGCGTCTAAAGTAGGGGAGTTGGATACTCCAGACTTTCAAATGAAATAACGTTCCGGGTTTAACAGATTAAAAAAGGAAGATTCAAACCGTTGACGTTTCATTGTATTGTTCTGCTGCTCAAATTCAGCGCGGGTATCCTTTAGTTCTTTTCGTTGTAATTCAAGTTCGTCTTTTTGCATTCTTGCCGTATAAACCAAAAAAGCAAAAGCGAGACCAGTAAATAATGTACCGATAATGACGAATGGGGAATCCTTTTCCGGTTCCTTATAATGTTGATTTAGCCCATAACCAAATACAACGGCAATAAACAATATGGCTACTATTAAAGAGTCTTTGGTTTTCATGGTTACTCATTTTGCTTCTACAAGTTAAGAAATAAAGAAAGGGTAAAAGTGAGGGTTTATTTATGATGTGGACGGCTCGAGAAAATAAAAAAGGCTGGTATACGTTTGCGCGTGACCAGCCTTTTAACCCGAAAAACATAATTCCAACCTACCATAAAGCTAAATGATGTATAGAATGGAAACGTTACACTCTTTAAGCAGATCTGTTACATATTTATTGGATTAGTAATAGTTGGATTGCTAAAGAACAGTTTCTTTATTTGAACGTGAATTCATTTGAGGAACACCAAATCAATTTGGATGAGCGTTCGGGTTTGACATAAAGAAATGGAAATGATCTTAGCGAAATAACCATTGAACTATTCACGGTTAAAGATGGCATCATGGGTGAAGAATCGATAATAATTAAGACGAGCCAAAACATGTCGTTTAACCCCTTGGAATCCGCGAAGAAAATGTCATTCGATTTATCAAACTTCCGAATTGTGGGAGATAATAATGGGCAAGCGCCTTGGTTCTTCATAATGAGTTAGGAAAGGCTTCCAGTTTCGATTTCAATATTCGAGAATATGCAAGAGGCACCATAATGATTTGAGCACGCAGGTGGTGTTACTCTGGGGACACCCAACCGTACTCAAGAAAGCACTTCGGGAAGGGGACTTGGCTTTGACTTATCTTCAGGGACTGAATGAATTCTCTATCGTTGGGTGCGTAAAATAAACTCGCCCTTGTTTCCAGTCTTCCTTCGATACAAAATTCAACCGGATAGAATAGTTCTGAGCCAATTAAAAGTGAATAATGATGATTAAGGTCATGATTTTATGGTCTTCTGCATCATTGATAAACGAGTGGCTTTAATATTTACTTGGCTGAATGAAAAAAATTCTGGTTGTGGAAGACGACCCTTCCATGCGCTGGCTTTTGAGATATCTCTTGATCAACAAGTATGAGACAATAATTAAGAACAATGGCTTGGAAGCTTTTTCTTGGCTTTCTGTACGGAACATTCCCGATCTCATCATTTCCGATATTAAGATGCCTGTCATGGATGGGTTTGAATTCTTGGAGAGTCTTGCCGTTAGCAATCATTGCAAGAATATTCCGGTCATTATGCTGACTGGATTCGATGACCCCGAAACCATCAAACGTTGCCTGGACCTGGGTGCTTATTCTTATTTGACCAAGCCATTCAGCCCCAGCGAGCTCTTTGATAAAATCTCTTCCCTGTTTGTTTCAAAAATGTTCCTATAAACTAAACCGCCGGTCATGGAATCACTAACGAATCCCGCGACATTTTCTATCCCAGAAAGCCGGAAGACATGTCCATCTATTCAGGTCTTACGGATTCACAAGACTTCTCCTGCTGCAGAACACGAAGATGATTCACTCCCTGAAGGTATCTCCATTTGTCACGCGTCTTTAGCGCAACCCCTGTGTGAGGCTTGGATCAACGTTAAGCAAATCGATGCTGTCGTCGTGGGCACGGAGTGCTCCATATCAGATATTGTGTCAATCCGGGAGACTGTCACTCGAAATGTTGTACCACTTATTCTCCATACTGAAAAATTTGAATGGAAAACTAAAGAGATCGCACTTGAAAGCAGTGTTGATGAGTATCACGTCGGGCACCTTGATCAGTCGTTTATTAAGCGTGTAAAATTAATCAAGCAAGTAAAATTGTTCAAGGACGCAAGTCAAAGTAAGCAAAAGTTAAGGCGGCAACCTGACGGAAACCCGTCCGTTAAACATTGGTTTTTGAAACGGGTCTTCGACATAGCCATTTCATTACTCATTATTCTGATAATACTTCCTATCCTGATAATAATTTTACCTATACTGACGCTCGAAACGAGGGGTTCCGTATTATGTAGCTCCAAAAGAGTAGGAAAGAATTATAAGATCTTCAACCTCTACCAATTCAGGTGCCTTTCGTCGGGTCTGGGACAATTTTTACGCAAGGTACACTTAGAGGAATTACCCCAGGTTCTTAATGTGCTCTTCGGTGACATGTCACTTGTCGGCACCTATCCTATCCTTGAGCAAGACGCTGAGAAACTAACAAAGGATGGAACTGCCTGGCGGTTTCTTGCTCCCGCAGGCGTCGTTGGCTTATGGCTGTTTGATCAGAGTGAAGAAAAAACAATTGACAATCGCGATTGTACTAAGTTGGACATTGAATACGCACTGACTAATACGATATGGCTGGACATTCGGATTCTTTGTTTCCATTTCCTGAACCTTATAGTGGCCAAGCTAAATAAGAAAGAGAAAGAGTGGGTACATCGACACTTTTTAGCGGACTCTTTTATACCAAACCACATTTCGAAGGTGCACAGAGGTCTCACCATGGCATCCAATTAATAAATTAAGTCAAATGGAGAAATCAACAGTGAACACTTCAAATGGGTGATTGCGAAAATGGGATCAGAAGGCACAGCGATTGTTTGTAGACACTATCTCTCCAACATCCTTATAATGTGATAGAGTTTTAAAACTTAAATTCTTAAACTTATGATGCCAGAAAAAATCTTGTACACCGACGAATACGACGTAACCATTACAGAATCGTTTTTTCAAGTAAAGAAAACGATGTATCAGCTTAAGGGCATTGTTCACCATGACTTTCTTGTCGTTCATCCTTATCGCATCCCCTCATTACTGATGATGTTAATTGGTGCACTTACAATCATGATGGGCACATTCAATTGGATACCAAAAAATTTAATGCGTTCATTCCGGATTCTCTCATTCCCGATAAGTGAGAATGTGGCCGCCATCGCGGTTGGTGCAGGACTATTAGCTGCTGGAGCTGTTATTCTAAGTGTAGCAAAAGAACACTACGCCATTCGTTTGTCAACAGCAGAGGGAGCGAAAAATGTATTGGTCCATAAAAGAAAAGAATATGTTGCCCGGATTTTGGATGCGCTTAACAGGGCATCTCTAAATCTCGTTTCACAAACTGAGAAAAAAGTCGGCAGCAGAACATTTGAGGTGGGATCAAGGTAGTTTGTATGTAGTGACAATTACAAGGGTATATTTTCGGCAAGAGGACATTTGAACTGGATCAGTCAAGTCGCACGAACTTTGGTTCGCGCTATATATTTTGAGTCGAGGTTATTGTTGGCGCCACAACTATGAAATGCATTTTGGCGCTCGCCCTGTCGTCTTTGATTGGCCTTTTTTGATCTAACGAGTTAGGGAGGCTAATGTGAGTGCCGTTAAAAAAATGATTCCTGTGAAGAATTATGAATGACAAAGGCAACGATCGTTTGGACTTGCAATGCACTAAGAGGGAAAAATATGAGGCCAAATTTATATCGGCTGTTATCCTTACTTCAAAAATTACAATCATCGTTTACAGGGCTCCATAATTTGGCATGAGTTATTGCCTTAATAGATATTTTACACTTTGTCAAGCAACTTTTTGGCGAGGTCAATCTCCTGGTGATTTAACTAAGAGAGAAGCAGGCACGCTTTTTCCGCCATCAAAATCACTACAAAACATTTAGATTTTACTTCGGTAACCGTTAGGAGGTCAAATGCTTCTTTAAATGACAGGGCAAAAGGACAACTTAGTTAATCAGCGGGGCGTTGTTCTATCATGTTCAACTAAAATATTTTCAATTATGAAAAAAAATGAATGTGGTTCTCTTTGCTCTCGCCGCAGTGGGTTGCGTGGAGGTGTTTGGCAATTCGAATCATTCGGAGAGCAAGGTGGCCTGTGGTGAAAAATGGCGATGTATTTAAAGTCACCTATCAAGGATCCGTCGAATCAACAGTGAAGATGACAATATTTGATGCCAATGAACAGCCCATTTTTACTGAGAGAATAATCTCACATGGCAAATTCAAGCGGCCGTATAACTTTTCGCAGCTCCCGAAAGGGATTATAAGATCTGCCTTGACGATCAAGTCAACAAGCATGTTGAAAAAATTTGTTACACAGAAACAGAGACTGGGCAAGTCGATGACATGGATGAGAAAGATGAATGGAACGCCCATATTGTTAAACTAAAGGCACTGAAAACAAATTCATGGTTTCAATCCCGCACGGTGATGATGATGATGTGGCTATCAACATCTACGATCAAAATCAACAATTGGTTTTTAGCGAAGAGCTATTCGGATGGCAAACTCATTATTAAGTGAGAACTTTGAATCAGGCGAAGCCAATATCGAAAAGATTATCCCAGGGATCAAAGACTTTTGGGATTTTTTTTATTTTATTCTTGCAATTTTTTTGCATGGGGGGAAAACCAGATTGACAGCTCCCCGGTTAAATTGACTTTTCGCTCTTCGTTTTATGCCATTTGGCAGTCTCATGTTGGAGGACGTAATCTCCATTTGTAGTTTCATTCTCTCATTTTCAAATTAATTATGAAGCTTCCAAAATTCTACTTAAACCGTGCGCGAGTTTTCGTGGTATGGGTTGGAATCTGTATGTTGGCTTACTTTGTGTGGCAGTTACTTGCGGCAGTGGAGTAACTAGGCAGCGACAACAAGGGGATTTGTTGTATTGTTACCTGGAGCGATACACGTTTTAACTTCATCGCATAAGTGTTAAAACCGCTAAATAACCAATTCCGGACTGTTTCATGAAACTATTTTATCGAAAGCCACTCTTGGTTGGTTAAATAATTTATAAATTTTTCACAAGCTTGGGAATGAAACACGCAAATGACATCAATGATCTCTTTGACGAGATGAAAGACAGTGTAACCGAAGAAAACAAAGATAGATTAGTTCCAAGAATTCTGAGGGATGCCATAATAGTCTGGCAAGATTATGTTGACTCGAAGCTTAAATTAAATTTATCAGAAAAGGATTTTCAATTGCATCTCGGTATGATGAAAAGGCTTTGGGATTTAGCTGAGCAATTTAATCCTTCTGAAAAAATCAAATTCCCGATTAATGAAGAATCCTAATAATCTTGTTAGCCGCTAATGAATAACTCATTTAGAATCTTCAAATCAAACTTATCAATTCCCTGGCATGGCTTGATCGATATTGCATCAAAATCAGAAAGAAATATGATGACCATCGGCGTGGTTCAGCCTTACATCGGGTATTTAAGCAATTCGACCTTGCAGAAATAAATTTTGCCGAGGCAGTTTCGTTTAAATAACTGAGACTCTTAGAAATTGATGATCTGTAAAACCATTTATTCAATATGAAAACTTGCCTTTTAATTAGCGTCTACGTTAGTTTGGTCTTTTCGGCTTCCGCGCAATTTTCGAAAGGGACAATTTTTGTTGGCGCCACAATTGGAACAACCTCCTACCAATCTGCGTCCGATAACCTGGATTACAGTAGCGGCAACAATCTTACCCGGGCATCCTCTTCTAAAACGTACGCTTTCTCGGTTGGTCCACAGGTGGGTGTCTTTATGAACGACCATTTGATTTTGGGCGGATCCGTTAACTACAGTCATTCCGCTAAAAATACTTACACTAACACTTCTCTGGTTAACGGTAATTCGTTGGTGGCAAACTCAAGAAACAATACCTCGACGGTCAATACAGGACCCTTTCTGCGGTACTATTATATTGACAAGCTCTCTAAGAATATACCTTACATACAGTTAAACGCAACTCTGGGTACAGGCCATGGAGTTTCATCAGGCAACGGGAATAATAATATGACTAGTACATATCAAAGTGATGGCACAACTTCCAGCATTTTCTTATGGAGTGCGGGAGGAAGTGTCGGTGTTACTCACTTTTTTAATGATTTTATAGGAATGGATGTTGCTGTCGGGTACAGTTACAGTTCAACGACGAGCAATAGCCAAAATGCAACGAACACGACTTCTAACGCAACTGAAATTGTGACCCGCGTTCAGAATAATTTTAAGGAGACACTCCTGACACACGGAGTTTCCCTGGGCCTTGGCTTTCACTGGTTCTTTAAGAAAGCTTTGTAAGAATGCCCTAACATGATAATTCACCGTCATTCGAATCCGTAACCAAGCTAGGCCTTAAATTTTTCACAGCTTCCGAAGGACATTATAGGATCTGGGCTGACGACCAAACGGTCAGCATATCGAAAAGCTTTGTATCACAGGATCAAAAGAGGCTGATCGAAATACATGATTCTCAGATGAAAAATAACGCCGTAGTATTTTTGATCATTGCACGGAGAATGTGTACGTGCGACCTTATCAGATTTTTGTCCGCCTCGTTCGTGTGTTTCTTATTGTCTTTATTTGTTTTGGATCCCCACAATTCAGAGTTTCAAGGTACTTGTAGTTAGATCGGATATTTAAAAGAAGAATTTTCTCGTCTCCATTTATTTGCTTTGAACGTAACAGCCGCTTGAGTCCGGCGAGTAATGCGGCACCTTCTGGGTAGACGAGCATTCCTACTCCAGGGCTGCTATTTCCTTAAGGCATTAATAGTCTCTTCATCAGAAACAGCGACTGCGATGCCTTTTGATTCCATAGATTATACGTCGAATCAGCCCCGGTGAAAACGGAGAAGAAACGGCTTATGTTTGCTTCTTCTTTCAACAAGATGATGTAGCACCGTAACATAATCCTTCATCTGCCCAATCTTCTCGCGGTACCTACCTGTCGAAGCTGCTCATGAACTTTCAAACAAGACACGTTTTGATGATGTTAATCGTGACTATTCAGTTATTGACATCATTGATTCAATTCCAAGCGCCTCTCTATTTTTCGTTAAAATTCTGGGATTAAAATTTATTTTCAATTCACTCAAATCAAATCTAAATACATTTATATGCAACAAAGAAGATTACTCTCGAAGGAAATTGTAGTGGCTTTAGTTTTAGCAACGTTGGTTCGGGTAGCAGATGCTCAGTTATGCTTACCCCCTCTGATTTCTACTCAACCAACTGGTGGCACAATTTGTGTGGGTGGCGTAACCACTTTTTCAGTTTTAGCTGTCGGTTTGAATTTGAATTATCAATGGCAAGTAGACAATGGATCGGGTTATACTAATTGCTCAAATGGTACAACCTATAGTGGAGTTTTGGGTTCCGCATTACAAGTGACCGCTGCTGCTGGTATGAACGGCAATAAATATCGATGCATAATTTACAATTCTTGCGGATCAATTACCAGCAATTTTTGCCTACTGACAGTTCTTTCTCCCAATGTTACAATTTCGGCTTCACCATCTTCTACAATTTGTTCAGGATCTTCAACTACGCTGACTGCAAGCGGAGCATCGAGCTATCAATGGAATACTGGCGCAACCACAGCGAGTATAACAGTGAGTCCAACATCCACTATTGCTTATACCGTGACAGGAACCAATTCGATAGGTTGTTCAAAAGCCGCTTCCATTACGGTAACCGTAAATCCCTTACCAAACGTCACGTCCACCGCTTCACCATCAACAATATGTGCGGCAGGATCTTCAACTTTAACGGCGAGCGGCGCGTCTTCCTATGTTTGGAGCACAGGGCAAACAACAGCAATCATTACAGTAAGTCCTACTTCCACGACAGCTTATTCTGTAACTGGAACAAACTCAAGCGGCTGCTCACAAGCAACTTCAGTGACTGTTTCAGTGAGTACCTTACCCACTGTTACTGCTGCCGCATCACCATCCATGATTTGTCCTGGAGGTTCATCTACACTCACGGCAAGTGGAGCATCAACTTATCTTTGGAATACCGGACAAACAACGGCAAGCGTCACCGTTAGTCCGAGTTCAACGACAACCTATTCTGTTACAGGAACTAATTCCAGTGGTTGTTCAGGCTCAGCTTCAGTAACGGTTTCTGTTGGTTCGGCCATTACTGTTGCCGCAACCGCTTCGCCGGCATCGAT
>Ga0206942_1179_pt1 | contig 18190 bp, 15 predicted proteins | sample Alteio_BWOrgHeat_6_FD_153253 | JGI IMG/M metagenome (GOLD analysis project Ga0206942, IMG submission 153253) | Enriched cells from forest soil in Barre Woods Harvard Forest LTER site, Petersham, Massachusetts, United States -... | ecosystem: Environmental > Terrestrial > Soil > Temperate forest > O... | reverse complement strand
AAAGTTGAGAGGAGGAAAGGTGGAAAGAAAGGAAGTGTTGAAGATTAGACAAAGATTTAATTACATCACCACTTTGAATTGTTAGAATGGTTCCACTATCCCCGACAACACATCCAAAAAATATTAGAGAAGTGCTTGGAGTAGCAAAAGCGGAAGTCAAAGTAATTGAAGTGCCGCTGGTTTGAGGAAACCATTGGCTACCTCCATTGTTTGTCGTAAGAATTTTTCCACTGTCACCCACAGCCCATCCGTAACTTGAGTCGGAAAAATAAACCGAATTCAATTGGGATGTTGTGTTTCCAATATTTTGCGAAGTCCAAGTATTTCCGCCATTACGGGTCTTCAAAATCCCCCCGAGTCCTGCTACCCACCCAATGCTATCGTTGATAAAGAAGACTGAGCGTACTGGAAGCGATATTGGTAAAATAGAGGAATTCCATGATGCGCCACCATTGGTCGTTTTGGAAATGATACTTGAGCTATTGCTGTTTCCCACAACCCATCCAACATTCGAGTTGGCAAAAAATATCGATGACCAACCTAATGCACCGGAATTTCCGTTAATCTGAGTCGTCCAGCTGGCTCCTCCATTTACAGAGTTCAAAACAATCGCATTATTTAAGGAGGCAGTCCATCCATGGTTTTTGTCAGTAAAGTGAACAGAAGTGAGAGGCGCAGTAATTCCGCTGGGTTGAGAAAACCATGTAGTGCCGCCATTTAGGGAATGCAAAATTGTTCCACTATCACCAACTGCCCATCCTGTGGAGGTGTCTACGAATTGAACTGATGCCAAGTTCCTAGTTGTCCCACTTGATTCCGGAGTCCAATTTGAGCCAAAGTTCGAAGCCTTAAGAATCGTTCCACCGCTTCCTACAGCCCATCCTCCCCTAACAAATCCAAAACCTGAATTAATGAAACTGACTGAGGACAGGAATTTCGTTGTTCCCGTGATTCCTTTTGTCCAACCAGTTTGCCCAAATCCACTTGTCACCATTCCGACCGCTAATACAGCCATTGCGCCAAATTTCCATCCAGATTTCATAGACATAATTTAAAGCCAAAAATGAAATGCCAAAGGGCGATTATTCAGTCGAATTGTCGCAAATACGGATTTCTTAATAATCCGCTCACAGAATTTTGACTGGTGAGCAGGATCTACTAGGAGAAATATGGGGAATTAAGAGGTCGAGGGAAAGGAAAAAGCTGGAAGGATTTAAACCTATGGGCCACCGCTTTTCAGGAGGCTAAGGTAAAAGCGATCTTTTCTTCCGCTTACGTCATATGCAACTGCTCCCTTTACTTCAATGTCGCCCAAAACCAGATAAGCACCACTTTGAAGTTCTGTGCGGACCCAAAATTTTCTTCCAGCAAGAAAATCTGTTGTTGGTCCAGCGGTGAAACCTGCCTTTTGGTTAATTACATCAAGACGTAGCGACCAATTAGTGAGCAATTGAGGCAATAGGGCGATTGTAGAAAACGGTCCAAATCCCAAATAGCTCAAGTCCTTATGGTAAAGCGTGTCGGGGGGGACGGAAAATGCCCCAATAACTGCAACTATCAATACGGCTGGATTAATAGATACGTAAGGACCATTGGCTGTTCGATAATATGCGATTGAAACCGGTGAGATATTTAGCCCAATATGTTTTGAGGCTAAAAATCCAGGGTATTGATCCTCCATTACGAGCCTAAAACGATCTCCGGTTAGGGAACCTTCTCCACCTCCAAATTCAACGGGAGTGGACGAGTACTGAAGCATTCCAAGGTTTACACTGTTTTCGAGGGCAAAGCTTGGTAAGGCGCTGAAGATGAGTAATGCCGTTAAGGTTGGCTTCAAAAGATGTCCTAAGGTTATTTATCCAGATAGGGAATACTCGATCACCCTTTCTTCAAGTCTTAGACGACCCTGTCTTATGGATGGTAACCTTGCCCCAAAGATATTTGGAAATTTGGTTACCATTTGAACCTTGTGAGCGTCTAAGAGGCACCTAGCCAGGATTTTAGGAAGAGGTTGTGTCTATGAACGACAACATCCAGCGATCCCTGGGATTTTTAGCCATCCTAGGATTAAGTGGTTGTGCTTACATGAATTCCGGCGCAACGCAAAATGTTTTGATAAATGCTCCAAGTCGAGACAGCGTATTTGTCAACGATCATTATCTTGGCCAAGGGCAAACGTCGGTATTATTGCTGAAAAAGAATGAATATATCCTAAACATAAAATCTGATTCTAACGGTTCAATTTTTGAGCCGATTAGATCTCAATTCAACTTTGGCTATGCCTTGTTGGATTATCCGGTGTTTGAATACGGTTATCCAGTGGACATTAGCACGGGAAGCTTTAGGAATATGGTAGATGGGGCGAACTATAAAGTTCTAGGGGAACGTAAAAATGGTGGGGAATTGGATGTCTTGAATAGGGGCGAAGCGCAAGAAAAACAGACTTTTTTGACAAGTATAGGGATGACCTTCTTCTTTCTAACCATTGGAGGCGGGGTCTCTCAATTAACAGAATTCCATAATCCTCCTACCGCAGAAGCATCCATAGAGGTCTTAACCGCAGCTCTATTCGGAGGAATGGTTTATGAAATTTATCGAACGGTAAAATCAGTAAAATCGATCAACAGGATAAATCAGCAGAAGGAATACAAATGAATAGGAAAAGGAATGGAGGAAAGGTTTGTGAATGAACAGAACTCACTCACAATGTTTCTAAAAGACAAGCTATTTCTTCAGTTTAGCGGCGTATACCTGGTAATTGCTGGGGTTTCAATAGCTCTGGAGAAAATTTGGAGAGTTATTCAAGTTTCTGTTTGCAACGAAGGAGGCCGTTTAAGCCATTGGTGTAGCTGGTATATTATCCCTATTCTTTACAAACTGCTTCTTGTTCCATGCGACGTTTTCACCAGGTGCTACAATTCTTGGGAAAGTTTTTCCTTAAATTACGGATTTATAATGGGTTATTTTGAGTTCGTTATTCTTCTCGCAATACTTTTCAAATTTATAAAGGCTCATCCTAGATTTAGGTGGAGACTTTGTTTTGCGCTGTTTTTAATTCAAGTGTTCCTAAACGTATTATTGATGATCATTGTTAACCCGCCTATGGATTTATAGCCAGGCTGTTTTAAGGAAGATATGTGGGTAAAGAAATCTCCTGATGATCTTGAAAAGCAAAAGAAGGCGGACGTTCCATTTAAGATCATTAAGGCTTTGGCAGTCCTCCTGAACGATGGGGGCGGATATTCGCCCAGTTATCAAATGTATGGGTGTATTGGGTGTAGAAAGTCTACTGAGGAACCTTCCAAAGTAGACGGCAAGCTTAGGTGTCCTGACTGTAATGGAGAGGTATATAGGATTGAGGAGCTAAATTGGAAGGAATGAAATACCTACTGGCACTCTTTGTAGCGATAGCCTTTGTTAGTTGTACTTTAGGGCCGACTTCAACTCAAATAAATAGAGATAGGGCTTTGTGGGAGGACAGGGAGCAAGCTTTAAATTTCATCTCACCTCCAGGTAAAGCTAGGGTTTACATCATACGTCAATATGGTTTTGTTGGGGCTTTTGTTCCGATTAGCTTCTCGTTTAATTTCAAAATGCCAGAGAATACGTGTAAATCAAAAGCGCTGAGCTATTATTGCGTTGATACCCTAAATCTCTCACCAACCGGTTCCGATCAAGCCTTACCGGAAGTTTTGTCAATCAACCCGTCACGATCACTGAGGGTGAATTCATTCACATATGTTGATTTGGATAGTGGTCAATACTCTCTCACAATTTTCAACAACCGAGAAACTCTCATTGGCGGCAAATATTATTCGAAAGATCCTTTTGTTTATGTCAATGAACCTGAAAAGCAAATTGTGGTAACAGAATTATTCACAGGAATTTATTCGTTTCAGTTTGCGGCAAAAGCAGGTCAGATTTATTTCTTTAATCTTAAGTATGATCCTTGGAAAGGATATGAAACCTCAAGGTTTGTTCCCATCTCAGAAGCTACCGGTAAGGCTGTGGTTAAAAGGTATAGGCTGTCTAAAAGCGTCGAATTTGTTCTAAATGAAAATTAACCTGATGAAAAGAACCGCTTTAATCCTATTGTATTTGTTTTTACTGGTAGGATGCGCTAATAGTTTTAGAAACGATTTCAATAAGCAAGATTTTAAAAGATGTTACGTAGTCGACAGCACCCAGAATATCAGTAAGTCTGACTACGAGGGAATGTTTAAAAAAATTGAAAGCCGGGAAAGTAAAATAGGATTTCCTGAATGTGATACGTCAGATCTCCCTGACTTTAAAATAAAGCCATTGAATTCATCTTTTATCCAGTCAAATATAAAGAAGTCTTACATAGATCTTGGAGTTGACCTCGCATCCATTGGCACCGGATTTTGGTTGACTTATGCTAGTGCTGCTTCCGGCGATGACTTTTACCTCTTAATGGGTCTTATTCATCCGGAACCTGTTGTCTGGGTAAATTATGCCATTCGGAAAAGAATTAATGACGGGCATTTCGAAATTGACACTTTATATGTAGAAGATCAGGCTTGGTTTAAAGACGAAAATCAATCTCGACAGCTGATTTTAAATACTTCCCAAAACGAAATCATACGGAATTATTTCATAGAAGATAATGGTTCTGATTTGGAACCAGATAAAAACAGAATTTCCATAAATGTTGTTCCACTTCTTATGGCTGATAAACATGGTGGGTGGTATATCGAACCCCACTACGAAAGATTACTCCCTCAGCACCTCGCATTGGACATTTCACCGGGCGAGTACATCCCATTTTCACCCATCAATAATTATCATGATTATTGGATTGAAGCTGGACCTAAATGGTATTTCTTATGGGATTTGTTAGGAATAAAAAAGCATTCTGGGCTTTTTGTGGGAATTGAAGGGTTTTATCAGGATTTGAATGATCAAATTTGGGAGCATGAGATCGGGGTACCAATAACTTTTGGTAGTGTATGGCAGGGCAAGTGGATTTCGGTAAGCCTTGATTGGGGTATTGGTCCGGAACACGTACAGTATGAAAACAACTCTTATGGGCTGCGATCCCATTACAAGACGCTTTATCTAGACAACCTTAGTTTTGGGTATAATTTCTAAGGTCTCATACATGTTTCATGTTTGATAGCGCTTTTTCAGAATAACACCAATTAGTGGCCATTAGAATCAGAGTGCCTGTATCGCGAAATTGAGATGTTCCATAGAGTCTCCCTCAATGCAGGTTACTTATCCCCAAACTCAATTTTTAGAAAAAATCTCTTAAGACCCTGGGCATCCTGTAGGACAATTTTTTGGATTGCTCAGAGCCCGAATTCACACTTGATTTTCCAATGACAATCTTTGAAAATATCATTGGGTGATCAGATTCACAGAAACACCTGCCATGTTGGTTGCCTTTGCAAAAACCTCTTTGCGCCAATAAGCATCAATACGGCATTTTGAGAGTCGCCAATAAATGCCGCCTTTTAAATCGAGTTGAACAGGACTTTTTTCGCTGAAGTAGACCTCAGTTCTTGGTCCAAAATCAAAGCCGACGGGAAGAGAAAATGGCTGGTAATCAACGCTCCAATTTGTCAACATTACAGGTAGCAGGAGGATTGCCGGATCGTACTCCCAAATAAACAGGAAGCTCCAAGGGATAAAATTTGCCGAATAGTATTCCTTGCCACCTTTCTGGAGCCATTCGAATGAAAACATCTCAGTTTCAATTCCAAAGTTGCTTAGCCATTTTTCACTTAGGTTCATTCCATGTTGACTTCCAAAGCGCCGGAGATCCTCGTTGCTTAAATAGTACCCTGCTTGAGTTCCTATGCCCTGAGTTTGTCCTAAACCGCCACTGACACCGAGATAATTCCAGTTCATGTAAAATCCATGCGACCCAATTGAATCTTCTAGGGAATCGGCAGCCAATACGCGTGAAGAAAGCGCAATCAGCCAGAGATATGTGGTAAGTTTCATTTTCAATCGCATTCAAAAGAATCCAAGTCTTTGACGACCTGGGGCTGTCGATGGTAACTCTATCCCAAAAAGCACTCCGTTACTGGCCAAATTCCGCCGTATTAAGTGATGTATCAATTACCTGCCTGATAATCGTTTTTAAAGGATGCCAAGAGTTCAGGATGAGGTTATATGCTTCCCGGAACGAAATCTAACCGGGGGCTGATTACGAAGAACTTCAAATGCGACGTCTGTGGTTTCAAATTTTCGACGGACAAAATGATTTCTAGAGCGGTTACTGCAAGTCATCCCGTCAATCCCAATAAGCCTGGAAAATGTCATGGTAAAATGATTGAGTATGTGAAACTGGTGGTTGTAGAGTAAAATTGGTTTTAAAACGGGATCGCTAGATCCAGCCGCCCTTGTCAGAATGCGTGGCTTTTTAAAGTGCATTCGCTAGATTCGCTCAAAGGAAGACATTCAAAAGCGTATATTTCGCAGGGTATACCCTGCGAATCTCGGTCATTTCGGCCAATTTTGACGGGTTTGTCCGTTCTATGAAATTCTTTAATTTGTCCTGAGTCATCGCCCTTTTTCACTTCAAGTTCGAGCATCGCGCCATTATGAAATTTTTGGATCTGTTCGCTCCGAATAAGCTCGCGAAACCCGCCCTGTTGGCGCTTTGTCTGACGGTGTCGGCCAACGCCGTGTGGGTCCATTATAAGGAAGAGTTTTTTGGGGACGACATCAAAAAGTGCTACGAAGATCTTTATATGAAGCTGCCTGATACGACCGCGGTTTCAGCAACGTGGGACTCCCTGCTTGCGGGAAGCCCTTGCTACCAGCGCTCCACCACCAAGGTCGCGGACTGTTACACCGGCCTGGATAACCGCAACATGTCGGAGCAGGCGTGCTGCTTTATCCGCACCAAGGGGCAGATTGTCCTGAAGCTCGCGGACAGTCTGGAGCAGATGCGCGGCCGGTTTCAGGATTTCAACAGCGACGTGGAAAACGGGAAGATTGTCGAAAGCATCATCATTCGCGAAAGCAATTATAACGTCACCCTCTTCTTCGACAAACAACGGCGATTTTGGAAGTTCGAGGTCTCGGGCGGCTTTTACCCGCCGAGCCACATGGACGAGGTTCGAGCGGATGCGGACTCCCTGCTGAGTTTTCTGATGTCGAAATACCATACCCCGACCTGGAGGGCGGAAAAGAGCAAGCTCGTACTGAGTCCGAACAGCGACGCTTATTATGCCAACTGGGAATTCCCCAAATACATTCTCTATCTCGTGATCACGTCCCAGGATTCCATGTTCGCCGCGAAAGAGGTGGCGATGGACCGGGTACTCTCCGAACAGTATGAGCAGGAAATGAAGAAAGAGGGAGTCGTTCCTCAGACCATTTCCGCCACGCCCAGGTAGGAAAGCCGAAGCGAAGGCGTCAGCACAAAGTGAAAATCAGCCGGCACCACGCCGGTTCGCAGCATGCGCCAAAAGGCCGGGCGCAAAACATCCGGCCTCACTCCCGTCCACGCGCGCGTCTTCATTCCGGCTAAAAGGCAATACGCCTCCAGCTCGATGGGTTTGATGAACAGCCGCAGCACGTGCATGTGCCGCGGCGTGTTGCGCACGAACCACTCCAGACCCTTGATGATGATGAGCCAGGACAGAAAATTGCGGTTGAAGGTGTGAAAGAAGAAAAGGCCGCCGGGCCTGAGCACCCGTGCCGCCTCGGCAATGACCGCTTGGGGGTCCTCGACATGCTCCAGAAAATCCATGGCACAGACCACGTCGAATGCGCCGTCCTGAAATGGCAGGCGCAGGGCGTCACCGCGGTGATACCTCGCGGAAGAGGGCTGTGTCCCTGCCGTCCGCAGGCTATTCAGGGAATAATCAAGGCCTTCCACCTGGTGGCCGATCTGCGCCAGGTGCCGCGTCAGGAATCCCGCGCCGCAGCCCACATCGAGGATGCGCCGGGGCGATGAACCCAATCGTTCCAGAAGCTGCTTTTCCACCCAGGCTTGCTTGGCCACGCCCTCGGCTCTAAGCAAGGCAACGGGGTCGTCCTGAGCGTTAAGCCAGCGACCTCCCAAGTCGTCGTAAAAATCGTTGTTTACGGCTTGCGGGGTTGCCATAGAACATTCCAATAGAGGAGTTGGTAACCCATGAACAGCGCACAGAGGATTGCTTCGACGAGCAGGAGGAGTCTGGGGAACTCTCCCGGACTTTTCCAAAAGACGTAAACCGCCCACAGGAGCGCGGGGTGCAGCAAAAACAGGAGGGCATGCAGCCAGTGCTCCGCAGGGGGGCAGGCCTGCGTATGCACCCACTCATCCTTGGTCACGCTAAGACAGGATAGGACCGCCAAACCGAAATAGACCCCCGTCCAAGGGGCGTGTGCAGGCAACGTGAGCGCAACGCAGAGGCAGAGGAGTACCGAAAGCGTGTCGAGGGGATGACCCCAGCGCTCCCACAAGGGAAGTCCCCGCCGGTAGTGGAAGAAAATTTCGTCCGTGCCCAGCACGAGACCCTGAGCCGCGAAGATGAGGACGACGAGAACCGGGTTCATGCGGAAAGGGTCTTAGAAAAGCCTTTAAATATGTCGCATCAAGGAGCCGTAGATGGTGAGTCCCGGACCAAACGCCAGGCTTACCACCAGCGTCCCCGGTTTTGTCTGCGGATTCTGCAGCAGGCGATCCCAGATATGCGGCAAAGTGGCCGAGGACATGTTGCCGCGCTCGAATAGGATTTCGCGCGAGGCCTGAAGTTGCGAAGGGACCAGGTTTAGCCATTCTCCGACCTTGTCCAAAATGCGCGGGCCTCCGGGATGCACGGCATAAACCGCTTCGCGCAAGTCATCCCGAGAGCATTTGCATTCTGCGGCCAAAGCCGTGAGAAAGGATTCGAGAACCAGGGCGATTTTATCGGGAACGTTGCGCGAGAGCGTCATGCGCATGCCGAAGTCACCCGGGATCCAGCCGATGTCCTCCAGGGAATCCGGGATGAGCCTCTCCAGGAACCCCAGCACCGTAAACCCGCTTTCCACTCCTTCACCGGACTGGCTCAGGCTATAGCGGATGTATCCGTCGGCGAACAAGGATTGCACCACCAGCTGTTCCGCGTCATGGCGAAGCGGGTTAAGATGCAAAGTGCAAACCTCGGTATGAACGAGATCGCAGCGCGTTTCTTGGGGAGAAGAGCTTGCCAGAAAGCCGGCGGCCACCCGCATGGCGGGCAGCGAGGCATAGCAGCCCATGTGATAGATATGCGTCAAATGGGTTTGCTCATGCCACTTGCGCTCTTCGATCAGTTTTTGTCCCGCCGAAGGCGAGGCGTATCCCGTGCAGGTGACGTGCAGAATTTCGTCGGGCGCGGCTTCGGTCTCGCCGGTGCCGCTCGTGTACAACTCGGTAAAAGCGCGGTCGGCCATTTCCGCGAAGGCGTCCATGCGCGCGCTTAAGGTTTCACCCTGGGGTTGACGGTGCAGGGGGAAAAGGCGCTTGTCCTCAAAGCGCTCATCGAGGAATTCGTCGATGTCGCTGCGGCGCCCACCCAGAGCCTGGGCCGTGGGACCGAAGCGGCGGATATGCCGCTCCATCTGCCGCCGGAAAGCAGCCTGATCAAACGCGGCGCCCTTGCGCGCGGTGGCTTCGGATTGGGCATGCGCAGCCGCCAGCCATTGCACAGTCTGTTCGTGCGTGCCGTAATATCGGGGCAGGTAAACGCGGAAATTATGAAGGACGGGTGTGGCAGAAGGCATGGGGATAGCTTCGATCTACAAATCCCATGCCGTTTCGGAGATTGGAGTTAAACCGAAACTGTTCTCTTTTTCGGCTACGCGGTGGAAACAGTGCCTCGAAGGGCTTTAAACCGTTTCCTCGCAGAGCGAATGATCCTTCGACTCCAGCCGCGTCGGCATGCCAGTCAAAAACTCATCCACAGAGCGCGCACATTCACGCCCTTCTGAGATGGCCCAGACCACCAGGGACTGACCGCGCCGCATGTCGCCGGCCGCGAAGATACCGTCCACGGAGGTGCGATAGGAAGCATCGCACTTCACGTTGCCGCGCTCGTCCTTGTCCAGTCCCAATTGCTCGATCATTCCCTTGTGCTCCGGGTGCATGAACCCCATCGCGAGCAGCACGAGGTCTGCGGGCATTTCGAACTCGCTGCCCTCGACTTCCGTGAACTTGGGACCGTTCCACTCCAAACGCACGGCCTTGATGGCGCGCACGTTGCCCTTTTCGTCGTGCAGAAACTCCTTGGACAAAAGCGACCAGTCGCGGACGCAGCCTTCGGCCTGGGAGCTTGAGGTGGAAAGCATGCGCGGACCCGGATGCACCGGCCAGGGGGTTTCCGCCGTGCGGGATCCCGGAGGTTTGGGCAGAAGCTCGATTTGGGTCACGGACTTTGCGCCGTGGCGGATGGAAGTGCCCACGCAGTCGGAACCGGTGTCACCGCCGCCGATGACCACCACGTGCTTGCCCGTGGCCATGATCGATTCGTGCTCGGGAATTTTATCCCCTGCCACCCGCTTGTTGTTCTGGGTCAGAAACTGCATGGCGGGGTATACGCCCTTGCCATCGCGCCCCTGAATGGGAAGATCGCGCGCCAAGGTCGAGCCGCCCGTCAGCACGATGGCGTCGAAGTCGCGGCGCAAATCGGCCACCGGGATGTTCTCGCCCACATGCGCATTGGTCACAAAGATGACGCCTTCGTCTTCCATCAGGTTCACGCGACGCTGCACCACCTGCTTGGAAAGCTTAAAGTCGGGAATGCCGTAGCGGAGCAGACCGCCGATGCGATCGGCGCGCTCGAACACGGTGACCGTGTGCCCCGCCTTGTTGAGCTGATCGGCGGCGGCCAGGCCCGCGGGGCCGGATCCCACCACCGCCACCTTGTTGCCGGTGCGGACGGGAGGAGGCTCGGGCTTGATCCAGCCCTGCGACCAGGCATAATCGATGATGGAGACTTCAATGTTCTTGATGCTCACCGGCGGCTGGATGATGCCGAGCACACAGGCGGACTCACAGGGCGCGGGGCAAATGCGGCCGGTGAACTCGGGAAAGTTGTTGGTGGAGAGCAGCGACTTCAGCGCCGCCTGCCACTTGCCGTTGTAGACGTGATCGTTGAAATCGGGGATGATGTTTCCCAGCGGGCAGCCCGTGTGGCAGAAGGGAATGCCGCAGTCCATGCAGCGCGCCCCTTGCGTTTCCACTTCCTCCTTGGAAAGCGGCACCACGAACTCGTTGTAGTTCTTGGTGCGCTCCGCCACGGGGAGGTAGTGGGGCGTCTTGCGCTCGAATTCCTTGAAGCCGGTATGCTTGCCCATTGCGTTATCCCTTCGCCCCGACCTCGGCCCGTTGTTCGGCCAAGGCGCGCTTGTAATCCTTCGGCATGACCTTGATGAACTTCGGCAGGTTGGCCTTCCACGATGCCAGGATATCCTTGGCGGTGTGGCTGCCGGTGTATTCATGGTGCCGTTCGATGCTTTCCTTGAGTTCGATGGCCTCCTCGGCCTCGGTCACGTCGTCCAGATCCACCATCTCCGGGTTGACGCGCTCCGCGTTCTTCCCATCCGGATCGTAGACATAGGCGATGCCGCCGCTCATGCCGGCGGCGAAGTTGCGACCGATTTCACCCAAGACCGTGATTTTTCCGCCGGTCATGTATTCGCAGCCGTGATCGCCGCAGGATTCCACCACGACTTCCGCGCCGGAGTTGCGCACGCCGAAGCGCTCGCCCGCCTTGCCGCGGATGTAGGCCTCGCCGCTGGTGGCCCCGTAAAAGGACACGTTGCCGACGATGACGTTGTCGCGGGCGGGGAAGCGCGACTGCTTGGGAGGATACAGGATGACTTTGGCGCCCGACAGTCCCTTGCAGAAATAGTCGTTGGCCTCGCCCTCCAGCTCGAAGGTCACGCCCTGAACGCCAAAGGCGCAGAAGCTTTGGCCCGCCGAGCCGTTGAACTTGAAGCGAATCGTGTCCTCGGGAAGTCCGGCCTCGCCGTACCTGCGCGTGATGTTGGAGGACATGATGGTGCCCACCGTCCGGTTCACGTTGCGGATGGAGAACTCGGCCTTCACCGGCTTGCCCTCATCCATGGCCGGCTTGGCGACCCGCATCAATTCCCAGTCCATGGATTTTTCCAGGCCGTGATCCTGCCGCTCGCAGCAGAAGGAGCCGCCTTCCTGGTGGTTTTCCAGGCCGTGCAAGAGCTTGTCGAGGCGCAGGTGCTTGGCCTTCCAGTGCTTCACGTCGGGGCGCGGCATGAGTTTGTCCACGCGGCCCACCATCTCGTTGATGGTGCGGAACCCGAGTGCGGCCATGTGCTCCCGCAGATCCTGAGCCAGGAAACGGTAGAAGTTAACCACGTGCTCCACCTCGCCCGCGAAGAGCTTGCGGAGTTCGGGATCCTGGGTGGCCACGCCCACCGGGCAGGTGTTGAGGTGGCACTTGCGCATCATGATGCAGCCCATGGCGATAAGGCCGCCGGTGGCGACGCCCCACTCTTCCGCCCCGAGGAGCGTGGCGATGGCGATGTCGCGGCCCGTGCGCAGCTGGCCGTCTGTCTGCAGAACCACGCGCGAGCGCAGCTTGTTTTTCATCAGCACCTGGTGGGCCTCGGAGAGCCCGAGCTCCCAGGGCAGTCCCGCATGCTTGATGGAGGTCTGCGGGGAGGCGCCGGTACCCCCGTCGTGTCCCGAAATGAGGATGACGTCGCTGTGGGCCTTGGCCACGCCCGCGGCGATGGTGCCCACGCCGACTTCGGCCACCAGCTTCACGCTGATGCGCGCGCGATCGTTGCTGTTCTTGAGATCGTAAATGAGCTGCGCCAAGTCCTCGATGGAATAGATGTCATGGTGCGGGGGAGGGGAGATGAGGCCCACGCCCGGCGTGCTGTGGCGCACCTTGGCGATGAACTTGTCCACCTTCCAGCCCGGAAGCTGACCGCCCTCGCCGGGCTTCGCGCCCTGCGCCATCTTGATTTGAAGTTCATCGGCGTTGACGAGATAGTTGCTCGTCACGCCGAAGCGTCCCGAGGCCACCTGCTTGATGGCCGAGCGCATGCTGTCCCCGTTGGGCAGCGGCTTGAAGCGCAGCGAATCCTCGCCGCCCTCGCCGGTATTGCTCTTGCCGCCGATGCGGTTCATCGCGATGGCGAGCGTGGTGTGTGCCTCCCAGCTGATGGAGCCAAACGACATGGCGCCGCTGGCGAAGCGCTTCAGAATGGCATCGACGGGTTCCACTTCCTCAATGGGAACCGGGGCGGACTTGACGAATTCCAAAAGGCCGCGGATGGTGAGCGGGGCGTCGCCCTGCTCATCCAAGATTTTGGTGTACTCCTTGAACACCTTGTAATTGGCCGTGCGCGCCGCGAGTTGGAGCTTGTGCACCACGTCAGGGGTGAGCATGTGGCGCTCGCCGCGCTGCCGCCACTGGTATTGCCCGCCGACCTCGATGTCGAGGGGTTCCTCTTCGACTTCCGGATAGGCGAAGCGGTGGCGCAGGAGGGTTTCCTCCTCGAGCGTATTGAGGTCGATGCCCCCCACGCGCGAAGCCGTGCCGGTGAAATATTCGTCCACGAGTTCCACGCCGAGTCCGACGGCCTCGAAGATCTGCGCCCCGATGTAGGACTGCACGGTGGAGATTCCCATTTTGGAAATCACCTTGAGTAAGCCCTTGTTCACGGCCTTGATGAAATGCTGCTGGGCCTTTTCCGGGGTCAGGCCGTCCTTGAGCATCCGGCGGCGGCGCATGTCCTCGATGGATTCAAAGGCCACGTAGGGATTGACGGCGCAGGCGCCGTATCCCAGAAGCAGCGCAAAGTGATGCACTTCACGCGCCTCACCGGTTTCGATGACGATGCCGCAGCGCGACCGGAGTCCCTCGCGGATAAGATGATGGTGCACGGCGGAGACCGCCAGCAAAGAGGGGATGGCCGCGTGCCCGGAATCCACCGGCTTGTCGGAGAGCACGATGACGTTGTAGCCCTCGAGCACGGCTTCCTCGGCATAACGGCGGATGCGCTCCAGTGCGGCCTCCATGCGGCCCTCGCCGCCCGTGGCCTTGAACACGATGGGAATGGTGCGGGCCTGGAAGTGATTCTTGTCCACCCAGCGCAGGCGCTCCAAGTCGTCGTTGGTGAGGATGGGGTGCGGCAGCTCAATGACGCGGCAGTGGCGTTCCGTCTCCTCGAGGAGATTGTCCTCCTTGCCCACGAAGGTCGTGAGCGACATGACCATTTCCTCGCGGTCCTTGTCGATGGGCGGATTCGTTACCTGCGCAAAGAGCTGGTGGAAATAGTCGAAGAGATTCCGGCTTTTATCCGACAGCACGGCCAGGGCCGCGTCGTTGCCCATCGATCCCAGCGCCTCTTCGCCGGCGTTCACCATGGGCGACATGAGGATTTTGAGATCTTCCAGTGTATAGCCAAAGAGCTTCTGGCGCTTGAGCACGGTTTCCGGAGGCGGCTGCTTGATTTCGCGCGGAGGGGTCAAGCTGGCGAGGTCGATTTTGCCCTCTTCCAGCCATTGCCCGTAGGGCTTCTGCGTTGCGACGCGGTGCTTGATCTCCTCGTCGGGAATGATGCGGCCTTCGGCGAGGCTCACCACGAACATGCGCCCGGGCTGCAGGCGTCCCTTGAGCTTTATTTTTTCCGGGGGAAACTGGAGCACGCCGGCTTCGGAGGCCATGACCAGAATGTCGTCCTCGGTGAGCTGGTAGCGCGAAGGACGCAGGCCATTGCGGTCGAGCGTGGCGCCGATGATCTCGCCGTCGGTGAAGGCCACGGAAGCCGGGCCATCCCAGGGTTCCATGATGGCGCCGTGGTATTCGTAGAAGGCCCGTTTTTCGGCCGACATGGTTTTGTCTTTTTCCCAGGCTTCGGGAATCAGCATCATCATCACATGGGGCAGGCTGCGCCCGCCCATGACGAGGAGCTCGACCACATTGTCCAGCTTGGCCGAGTCGGAACCCGTCGCATCAATAATGGGGAGGAGCTTCTGGATTTCCTCGTCGGTGAAATACTCGGACTTGAGGAGGGCCTGGCGGGAATGCATCCAGTTTTCGTTGCCGCGCAAGGTGTTGATCTCGCCGTTGTGTGCGATGTAACGGAACGGGTGGGCCAGGGGCCAGGTGGGGAAGGTGTTGGTCGAAAAGCGGCTGTGCACGAGCGCCAGCGCCGATTCGTAGGACTCGTCGCGCAAATCCGGAAAATATTCCATCACCTGGGGCGAAAGGAACAGGCCCTTGTAGACGATGGTGCGGCAGGAGAGGGAGCCCACGTAGAAGAGTTCGCGTCCCGGCAGTTCGCTTTCGCGGATGACGCGTTCGGCATACTTGCGCAGCACATAGAGCTTGCGCTCAAAGGTGAGGTTGTCCTCGACGTTTGCGGCCCGGCGGATAAACACCTGGTACTGAGTGGGCTCTGTGCGCTTGACCGATTCGCCCAATTCCCGATTGTCAGTGGGAACGCGCCGCCAGCCCAGCACTTTTTGGCCGCATTCTTCGGCGCAGCGGGTAAACAGTCTTTGCATTTCCTGGAGAGCGTCTTCTTCGCGGGGCAGGAAGAGTTGGCCGACACCGTATTCCCCGGGTCCGGGAAGGCTAATCCCCAGGGCCGAGCATTGTTTTAGGAAAAATCCGTGGGGTATTTGGGTCAGGATGCCCGCGCCATCGCCCGCATTCTTTTCCGCGCCGCAGGCTCCGCGATGCTCCAGATTGACCAAAAGCTCGATGCCCTTGGCCACGATGTCATGCGATTTCTTTCCCTTTATATGTACGACAAAGCCGACGCCGCAGGCATCATGCTCGAAGCGAGGGTCGTAAAGGCCCTCGGACCGTGGAAATCCATTCAAATTCATGACACGACCTCTTCGAAGGCATTTTTATGCGCAGGAAGAGAAAAAATAAAAAGGAATTTCGAAAGGCGGACCCAAAGTCAATGCGTTTGGGACACCTGCGCATGAGTGAAGTCGCATTCCGCGTCCTTCGCGTTCTGGCCGGCGCGTTCTGGATCAGCGAGAATTCAAAAACCGCTTGAAATCGTCAGAACCGCCAAACCATGGCTCTTCGGGTCCCAAGAGAAGTTTGCTGAGATCGGTCTCAAACACCTCCCAGGCCCCCTGTTCCACTTCCCTCTCTAATTGTCCCTCACCCCAGCCGGAATATCCCAGGAAGAGCCGCAGGTTTTTGGGGTTCCAGGAAGGGATTTCTTCCAGCTCACTCCAGGCCCCGCCCAGATGAACACCTTCCGCCACCTCGAAGGAACCGGGGGCGAATTCCATGCCCACCTGAAGGATTTGTAACTCCACAGATTGCACCGGTCCGCCCATATAGATGCGCCGGTTTTTGCCGAAGGACAGTGCTTTTTCCGGCGGATGGTCGAACAATTCCGTCAAAGGCATGTGAGAGGGATGGTTCAGGATAAGCCCGTAAGCCCCTTCCGATCCATGGCGGCACAGCAGCACGATGGCGGAGCCGAAATTGGGATCGTTTAAACTGTGACGCGCCGCCAAAAGGCAGCCTTGTTTCAAGCGATGTTTGTGAAGGTCCGCGTCGAAGTCGGGACTAAAACTCTCTCCACCGGACATGTCTCGGAAATACTAGGAATTCACCTTAAGAACTTGCGCGAAGGCGAAATACGGCTTTTCTTTGACTTTCAAACGACGAGATATGTACGGAATATGGATAATATTCTAAAATTACGCCGTAATTTTTACGTTTAATCGGAAAATGCCCACAAACACCGACAACCGTTGCCTGGGAGTACAAGTGGAGAGATCCGAGTCACTGAACCCGTTGGGATTTTAGAATGTTGACCCTGTTGGTGCTCTATCTTCTTTTCGGTTTGTACGCCATTGCTTCCGTTGGCCTTTTTACCTACGGCATCAACTGTTACTGGCTCCTCTATATCTTCTTGAGGAACCGCCGCCGCGAGGTCATCTACGACCGTCGCCATCTGCGTCAATTCTACGCGCAAAACGGCATGGAGAAGCTTCCGGTCGTGACGACGCAGCTTCCCGTATTTAATGAAGCCAATGTCATCGAGCGCCTCATCCGCTCGGTTTGCGCCATGGAATACCCGGCCGGTCGCCACGAGATTCAAGTTTTGGACGATTCCACCGACGGTTCGGAGCGCATTGCCATGGGTCTCATCGAAGAGATGCGCGCCAAGGGTCATGACATTGTGCTGGTGCATCGCACTCATCGCAAGGATTACAAAGCGGGCGCACTGAACGAGGGCATGGAAAAAGCCAAGGGAGATTTCCTCGCCATCTTCGACGCCGACTTCGTGCCCCCCACGGATTATCTCCTGCGCACGGTTCCGTTTCTTTGCCAGGACGAAGGCGTCGGCCTCGTGCAGGCGCGCTGGGGACATTTGAATTCGCAGGAGTCCTCGCTCACGCTTGCGCAGAGCATCGGCATCGACGGCCACTTCGTCATTGAGCAGTCGGCCCGTTCCTGGGGACGCCTGTTCATGAACTTCAACGGCACCGCAGGGGTTTGGCGCAAGACCGCCATTGAAACTTCCGGCGGCTGGGAAGGCGACACCTTAACCGAGGACATGGATCTTTCCTACCGCGCCCAGCTCAAGGGCTGGAAGATGAAATTCGCCTACGACGTGGTGGTTCCCGCCGAACTTCCCTCCGACATCAACGCCTTCAAGTCGCAGCAGTTTCGCTGGGCCAAGGGCTCCATCCAAACGGCGATGAAGTTGTTGCCCCAGGTCATGGCCTCCAAGGAGAGCTGGCGCGTGAAGCTGCAGAGCGTATTGCACACCACGCACTACATGATTCACCCGCTCATGCTGCTGACGGCACTTCTCGCCATGCCGCTTCTGTATTGGTTTCCCTTCAAGGTCTCCACCGGAGCTTTTGCCGCCCTGTGTGTCCTGATTGTGACCTCGTCTTTGGCGCCTTCCATCCTGTATCTGGTAGCGCAGCGGGTCTCGCGCAAGAACTGGAAGAGCCGAATCATCTCCCTGCCGACGCTGATGGCGCTCGGAGTCGGCGTTGCCTTTAACAACACCCGCGCGGTCTTTTCCGCCATCACGGGCCGCAAGGGAACCTTCGTGCGCACGCCCAAGGCGGGTGACAAGGCTGTCTTCCTGTATCACAGCAAATTTCCTTACGCGGCCGCGATTGAACTCATCCTGTCAGCCTACTGCTTCACGGGCTTCCTGCACTACACCATTGCCCAGAAATATCTCGTGGGTCCCTTCCTCGGATTGTATG
>Ga0206942_1178_pt1 | contig 18379 bp, 14 predicted proteins | sample Alteio_BWOrgHeat_6_FD_153253 | JGI IMG/M metagenome (GOLD analysis project Ga0206942, IMG submission 153253) | Enriched cells from forest soil in Barre Woods Harvard Forest LTER site, Petersham, Massachusetts, United States -... | ecosystem: Environmental > Terrestrial > Soil > Temperate forest > O... | reverse complement strand
AGCCCCCTGAAGCATGGAGTTTTCTTTGCTGCAGCAAATGTAGGCCTTGGGGGAACAAATTATAAGGATAAAAAACCAAATCCCAATAATTATTCCACAAATGGTTTAGATATAGGTTTTGGTCCAGGCTATGCTTATTTTATTACTCCCAATATTAGCTTTGAAACCCTGTTAAGATATAATGGAACAGTAGGCTTTGGAAATGTAGCATATACAAATTATCTTAATTTAGCGTTTGGCTTTAGTATTTATCTTCCCGGTAAATCAACAATGCATAAAGTTGAAGGTGATGTAAAATAATTTATTTAAAATATAAAAGGAGCCGCTTTTACAGCGGCTTTTTTATTGCATAAACTCAGCAATTAAAGAATGAAAATGATGCGTGCCCTGTTCACGCTTTACAGAATATCTTCCATGTTTATAAAAACGTGAACGAATACCTTTCTGAACATTTTGTACCACTCCCTCATCCTCCAGTTCAACCGCATTTAAACCGCTCCCTGCTCCTTTTTCAAGTTTGTCTTCATCGCTTACATAAGTTAAAAAGCGAACCCTGCATTTGCTTACGTCAAGCGGCTCTACAACATTTACAGATAATCCCCATGGATAAAAATTGAACATCATATTCGGAAAAACCCAGAAATAATAAGCAGCTACTTCTTTGCCATAGTCAGGCGAGCTTGATGGCAAATCAAAACATACATCACCTTTTTTTCCAATACCTAATTGAAGATTGCTGTAACGAAAAATTTCTGTAGTGTATTCACCAAAATCAAGCACCTGGTTTAAGCCCGCATGCACAAATGGAATATGAAATCCTTCCAGGTAATTTTCGCAGTATAAAGCCCAATTGGCATCAACATAATAATCTTTTGAAAGCTCAGGTTTTAACTGCAATTCATTTACAGGAAACCATTCCATCCTTTGCATCATCTCCTGAAAAAAAATTTCGGATTTATGCTTAGTATTTAAGCTTGTGAATAATAATTCGCCCCAATTAAATAAAGGTAACTGATGCAGGTCATCGTCTTTTGAAGGAAAATTCTCAACTTCTTTAAACTCCGGCATTGAAATAAATTTGCCATCAAGCGAAAATAAGCGCCCATGATAACGGCATTTTAGCTGGTTTAATTTACAAGGCTCGTACACTACCAGGTTTCCGCGGTGCGTACATACATTGCTTAAACAATGTATTTCGTTTTGCTTATCTTTTGTAAGTAATAAAGGTTCATTCAAATAATTTTCAAGTAATAAGAATGGATATGCGTCACCAACATTTTTAGTTTTACCGGCATCGCCTATAAATTGCCAGGAAGATGCAAATATTTTTTCTTTTGCTTCATCATAGAATTTTTGCTGCGTATAAAAATCCGTATCAATCGTTTTTGCTTTTGCAATATCTACATCAATAAAAAAAGAGGGCATAAACAGTTTTTATAAAGATAACAATGATTTTTATGTTCGCTTATCTTCGCAAAAATCTATGTTTAAAGTTTAAGGTTTAAAGTTGTCTGGCGTCTCATATTTCACGTCTCACTTCTCGCCTAAAACAGTTTATTAAAAACTATTAAAATGAGTTTGCATTTGTCTGAACAGGAAATTATCCGCAGGAATAAGCTTGAAAAATTACAAGCGTTGAATATTGATCCCTATCCTGCCCCGCTATATCCTGTTTCACATTATTCAACTGATATAAAAAATGCTTTTTCAGAAGAAACAAAAGATCAGTTCAGCAATGTTTGCCTTGCCGGCAGAATAATGAGTTTGAATGATAAAGGAAAGGTTTTTTTTATTAAGATACAAGACAGCAAAGGGGTTATCCAATTATATGTGCGCAAAGACGATGTTTGTTCTGGCGAAGACAAAACTTTATTTGATGAAGTAATAAAACATTTAATTGATTTGGGTGATATTATTGGCGTAACAGGTTTTGTTTTTATAACACGCACCGGTGAAATTTCTATTCATGCAAACAGTTTTACACTGCTTACAAAATCGCTGAAGCCGTTGCCCGTTGTAAAGCGCGATGATGAAGGAAATGTATATGATGAAGTAACTGACCCTGAATTTCGATATCGCCAGCGGTATGCAGACCTTATTGTAAACCCGGATGTAAAAAATGTTTTTCTCAAACGCACGCAGCTTATAAACACTATGCGTAATTTTTTAAATGAACGCGGCGCTTTAGAAGTTGATACACCTGTATTACAGCCAATTCCCGGCGGTGCTGCCGCAAGGCCTTTTGTTACGCATCATAATGCACTTGATATTCCATTGTATTTGCGCATTGCAAATGAATTGTATTTAAAAAGATTAATTGTTGGCGGATTTGATTGGGTGTATGAATTCAGCCGCGATTTCAGAAATGAAGGAATGGACAGAACGCATAATCCTGAATTCACTATCCTGGAATGGTATACGGCTTACAAAGATTATTTCTGGATGATGGAAACTACAGAACAAATGTTTGAACAGGTTGCTTTGGCCTTACATGGAACAACAGATGTAAAAGTTGGTGATAACACTATCAGTTTTAAAACACCATTTAAACGCGTTACTATTTACGATGCAATAAAAGAATACACTGAATTTGATGTAAGTGAAATGGATGAAGAAAAACTACTGGAAGTATGCAGGCAGTTGCATATTGAGGCTGATACAAAGATGGGAAAAGGCAAACTGATTGATACCATTTTCAGCGGAAAAGCAGAACATAATTTTATTCAGCCAACATTTATTATTGATTATCCTGTAGAAATGAGTCCGCTTACAAAAAAACACAGGAACAAAAAAGGTCTTGTAGAAAGATTTGAATTGATGATTAACGGTAAAGAACTTGCCAATGCTTATAGTGAATTGAACGATCCTGTTGACCAGCGTGAACGCTTTGAAGAACAATCCCGTTTAATGGAACGCGGTGATGATGAAGCTATGTTTATTGATGAAGATTTTTTGCGTGCGCTTGAATATGGAATGCCTCCGACAAGTGGTATTGGTATTGGAATAGATAGATTGTGCATGTTGATGACAAATCAGCCTTCTATACAGGATGTGTTGTTGTTTCCGCAAATGAGGGCGGAGCATAGATTAGACGAAGCTTAGCGGAGCACAAACACAATTAAAAACATTTTATTGCCGCGAGTAATAAGGCCTGGGTGATTGGCTGAATGAACTATATAACTTCCCTGTTATACATTGTTGTGAAAGTATTGCTGTGTAACTGCATCTCTTTTATAAAACGTTTGAGAAGCGTGAAGTTATCAGGGCATTTTTTTACAACTTGTATTGATTTTTTTAACTGATAAGTTTCATTTTTTAATTGGAGATGCGCTTCAATAGGTGCTGTGTTTTTCATATTGGATTATTTAATAAATAAAAGTATAACTATTGCTTAAGCAATAGCGTAAATAAAATTATATTACTATCCGTGAAAGATAAACTTAACTACAAGGACTTATTGATATTTTTAGCAATGGAAGGTCCTTCATAAATAAATCCAGTCCATACCTGTACAAGAGAGGCGCCCGCATTAAATTTTTCTTTTGCATCTTCACCTGTAAAAATTCCTCCGCTTGCAATAACAGGAATTTTATTGCCGGAGTTTTGGATTATATAATCCAAAACTTGTGTTGATTTTTTTTGCAATGGCTTTCCACTTAAACCACCTGCACCAATTTTTTGTATTGTTGATTGTTTTGTTGAAAGATCATTACGTTCAATAGTTGTATTGGTTGCAACAATACCATCCAATTTTACTTCAAATGCAAGCGCAATTATATCATCAAGCTGCGATTGATTTAAATCAGGTGCAATTTTAAGCAACAATGGTTTTTGTTTTGAGTAACTATTATTAACGGTTTGAAGATGCATTAATATTTTTTTCAGTGATTCTTTTTCCTGCAATTCACGCAGGCCCGGTGTATTTGGTGAACTTACATTCACTACAAAATAATCAACGCAATCAAACAATTCTTTAAAACAGATTTCGTAATCTTTCCATGCATCTTCGTTAGGTGTTATTTTATTTTTTCCAATATTTCCACCGATAATAAAGTTTTGAGTTCTGAGTTGTAGGTTCTGTGTTGACTGATTATTGATTATTGAATATTGATTATTGAATGTTCTCCATTTTTCTAACCGCCGTCTTATTATGGTAACACCATCATTATTAAATCCCATCCTGTTTATAAGTGCTTTATCTTTTGGCAAACGAAACAATCGAGGTTTTTCATTGCCGCTTTGCGGTTCAGGCGTTACAGTTCCAATCTCTACAAAACCAAAACCAAGTGTTTCCAATTCACTTAAATACAAAGCATTTTTATCAAAGCCTGCACCTAAACCAACAGGGTTTTTAAACTGCAGGCCAAAAACATTTCTTTGTAATAAAGAATGATTATACTGAAAACTTTTTGCTGCTATTTTTTTTGTGAAAGGAATTTTAGACGTTGTTTTTAAACTGTTCATCGCAAAATGATGCACATCTTCAGGCGGAAAAAGAAAAAGCAAATTGCGCAACGCAGCATAGAACATGGTGCGAAGATAATATTGGTTGATGGTTCATAGCAAATGGTTCATGAGTCTACTATGAACTATAAACTTCTTTTCCCACTTACGTACTTATTCTCTTTTATAAAAAAACGATAAGGCAGCAATGCATCTTCAGCAGCATAATCAACACCAATGCGCGGTGTAGCAATGATTTTATTTTTTGATAAACGATATCCATCATCCGCAATAAAAAAATTATCGCTTTGCAAATCAGTGCCGGAATGATGCGTGTAAATACCCAATGCTTTTGAAATATTTCCGGGGCCTGAAGTTAATGTATAATCCAACTTTTTTTTAAGGGTGCGCTGCAACATAACCTCAATACCAATTATTGGTTCTGCAGCGCGAATTAAGATTGCATGAGGAACATCTTTTATATTGGTTACAACATTAAAGAGATGATGGATGCCGTAACATAAATACACATAAGCCGCACCACCGCCTGCATACATAATCTCAGTGCGTTTTGTACGCCGGTTATTATAAGCATGCGATGCTTTATCAACCACGCCATTATATGCTTCGGTTTCAGTAATGCGTGCAGCAGTTAATGTTTCATCAAAATAAGTAACAATAATTTTTCCCAATAGCTCTTTTGCAATTTTTACAACATCTTTTCTTGCATAAAAATTATCCTTCAATATTTTCAATGACGTTAAAAATTGTTGTTCTTCCGGTTTTAGTTTAGATAGAATCATCAATTGAATTACATTTAAAGTTTAAAATTAATGCCTGTTGCTTAAAGAGATCATTATTGCCATTCAGAGCTATTACAAAGCACATTATTTTATCCGTGAGCAGAAGTTGTGGAAATGGATAATTATACCCGGCATTGTTTATACAATTCTTTTTGTTATCTCCATGTATTTTTTTGGTGTAACAGCAAACAGTTTTATAGAATGGCTTAGTGTAAAAACAGGTTTAAAAACCTGGCTTGATAAAAACGGAACTGGTTTTCTTGGCTTTTTATTTGCCTTTGGCGGAATTATGTTCTGGCTTATTCAAATGCTGTTTTATTTCTCGTTATTCAAATATATATGGCTCATTGTTGGATCACCAGTGTTTGCCTATTTGAGTGAACGGACTGCATCTATTATTGAAAACAAAGATTTTGTTTTCAATTCAAACCAGTTTATACAAGATATTTTAAGAGGAATAAAAATTGCAGTGCGTAACTGCTTCTGGCAATCTGTTTATATGATATCAATTATATTATTATCACTTATACCGGTAGCAGGTTGGCTTACACCATTGCTTGCATTATTAATCGAATGCTATTACTATGGTTTTTCAATGCTTGATTATAGTTTGGAGCGAAGAAGAATAACATCATCTGAAAGCATTTATTTTATCGGCAATCACAAAGGCTTGTCTATTGGCAATGGGATAATGTTTTATTTTATCCACGTGTTGCCGGTTATAGGTTGGGTGCTTGCACCTGCTTATGCAGTTATAGCAGCCGCTTTAAGCTTACACGAAGCGAAAGAATTAATTCCTGCGAAAGCAGAATAATTATGGAGCCAAAAATTTACCTTATACCAATTGTTTTGCATGATGATGAAATGGCGTTGCGTTGCGTTCCTTCGTACATAATTGATGCAGTAAAAAATTGTTCTGTTTTTTATGCAGAGAACGAACGCACAGCGAGAAGATTTTTAAAGAAAATATGGAAAGAAATAGATATTGATGCTTATGATTGGCATACCATTCATAAAGCAGAAAATGAAGTGCTGAATAATTTTAAAAAAGATATAGCGCAGCAAAAAACAATTGGCATAATGAGCGAAGCAGGTTGTCCGGGCATTGCAGATCCGGGACAAATTTTAATAAATATTGCGCAACAAAATAATGCAAAAGTGATTCCTTTGGTTGGACCAAACTCTATAATTCTTGCATTAATGGCAAGTGGAATGAATGGCCAATGTTTTCAGTTTGTTGGTTATTTACCGGTTGATGTGTCTGAAAGAAAAAAGAAAATAATTGAGTTGGAAAATGAATCAGCCAAAAAAAACTGCACGCAGATTTTTATTGAAACTCCTTATCGCAATAACCAGTTATTGAATGACGTTTTGTTTACCGCCAAACCGGAAACACAATTGTGCATTGCAGTTGATTTAACAGCGCTATCAGAATCAATTCAAACAAAAAAAATAAAAGACTGGAAAAAAGAAACGCTTAATTTACATAAGCGGCCTGCAATATTTTTATTGTATGCAGGTAATAGCAAATAATATGATTATAATGATTTAATGCTGCTTTTTATATATTGCCAAAACTTTCTTTGTTTCTTCAGGATAGATAGTTACTAGGTGTGTTCGTATGTAATCAGCTTGTAATACTTGTTTGCCATTAACATCAGAAAGCATTTGCACAGCTTTCGAAGGTTGCGCAGGCATGTGACAATCGATACAATTTGTTTTTAAAATGCTATCCGGCACAGATTTATCTGAACAAAAATTATGATTAATTTCTGAATGACAGTTCATACATCTATTTGAAAACGCAACCATGTTGTCATTCTCATTTTTATGTGGATCATGGCAACTTAAACAAGTAAGATTAGTGCTTTGTCTATAGCATTCACTTGCCATTATTTTTTGTGCCTGCCTGCCATGAACATCTAATTCATCAGCATCAGTGTGCAAAGCATCAGGATAATAATAATCCCCAATTTTACTGCCTGGCTTAAATGAGAATATTGGTTCGATAGGTTGTTGAACACCGGAGTGACAAATTGAACACATGTCCATTTGTTGTGCACGGGTAAGTTTATTTATTACTGCAATAAATTTTGCCGTTTTATCTTCAGGATGTTTGGTTTGATAATCTGCATGCGCCTTTGCAGGACCATGACATCTTTCGCAATCAATTCCTAATATTTGCTGGCCTGGTAAATACTTTTCTGTAACATCCAAACTGCCCGTTTGAGGTATTGATACATTGGCTGCAGAACTGTGGCAACCAAAACAAATACTTGGAATCGGTCTGTCGAAATATGGATGTGTTAATGGGAAACCCGGACTATTTGCCCATGCACCAATGCTTATAAAATAAGAAACAGGTAATTCAAATACCTGGTCATCTTTATAATACAAATATGTTTGAGCTTTTCTGCCAGAACCTATAACGATATCAAAATGTTCTGATCTTTTCTGTACACCATTTTTATATTCTGTTTCATAAAAACTATCAGCAGATGCATGCATTACAACTTTATCAGAATCATTATAGGCAAACACATTGTGTGGCGCTGAAAAACTTCCAAAAATACTTTTTCCTGAAGCAAATGTTGACGTGTTTTTATGTGCATTTAACATGTAATGCTGGTAGACATCTTTATGACAATTCATGCATGTTTGTGAACCTGCATATTCAGGTCCGCGAACATCTGCAGTATTACTTTCATTATCTATGCAACTTATAAAAGCGGCAATAGAAAACACGATTGTAATTACAGCAATCCATATTTTTTTATGAAATATCATTTCACTTATTGCAACCGGTGTTATCGAATCACCAGATAAAAGTACCAACAGAACCGGCGTTCAATGTTGGCATTACTATTTTTCCTTTAAAACTGATATTAAATGTTTGAGAGCTCGTACCACTGTTTAAAACAATTAATACTTTTTTTCCATCAGGCGTTATAAAAGCTACATTTTGCAAGCTGCCGGCTATATTACTTGAAACTCTTACAGAACCTGGCCTTACAAATTTTGCGGCATGCGCTATTGTATAATAAGCAGTGTTGCGTATAACCGAAGCTCCAATTGTTACCGCACCAAGACAACTTGTACAACCACCTGCAGTGTGCGGGCCATAATTTAAATCGTTGGCAAGATTCCATTGCAATACAACTTTACTCCAGTTACGACTGGCACCAATTACCAAATTACTTATGCCCCAATTAAAATCAGCCCCAAAATTGCTGGGAGCACCTACCCACTGTTCAGTAAAATAAACATTTTTTTGAGGTGCACCATTATGTACTTGTGTTAAGGCAGAAATATCTCCTTCATACAAATGAAATGCGGAACCATCAATATATTGAGCGGCATCTGCATCAACTAAAATAGAAAGTGGATACTCAGGATGACTGCAGTTATGATCAAATATTATGATTTTAGTTTGAATACCAGCATTCTTGAAAGCTGGCCCTAAATAACCTTTAATAAAATCAGTTTCTTCATTTGCCTGCATTTCCATACTTGGATTATTGTAAGGATTCATAGGTTCATTCTGCGGGGTAATTGCATCTATATTTATGCCCTCCGCTTTCATTGCCTGAATATATTTTACAAAGTAATTGGCGTATGTTTTATAAAATTGAGAATTTAAATTTCCGCCAACAGAACTATTATTTGTTTTCATCCATAAAGGCGCTGTCCATGGTGAACCCAGAATTTTAATACTTGGATTTATTGCTAATATTTTTTTCAATATTGGTATCAGATCGTATTGTTCCTGGGCTATGCTAAAATATTGCAATGCTGTATCTGTTTGACCAGCAGGAATATCATCATATGTAAATACACTACTACTTAAATCGCTAGCGCCAATGCTGATGCGTAAATAACTTATACCGATGTTGGTTGTATCTGTTGCAAAAAGTTCTTTCAGTAACGCATCTTTATCTGAAGCAATCATATGATTAATTACATATGCGCTACCACCGGTTAAAGCAAAACCAAAGCCATCCATAGTTTGATATTTGATTGTTGTATCAACTGTAATGGTAGTATTAGTGTTAGATGTGTTAGAGAATATTAATGAAGTGTTCTGTTTCTTAAACATTGCAGATTGATCAGTATTAGTTAACCAAAAACTTACATCAGTAGGTGGATTAGTTACTGTAGTATCGTTACCGCCTCCTCCATTATCGGGTGGACGCTGTTCGGTAGTATTTGATTTTGAACAACACAACAAGGAAATAGAAATTAAAACATACCAGAGTTTTTTAACAAATACCTGCATCTTTAATTAAATTATATGTGAAGTTACTGCTTCTTAAAAACCCTTACATAATCCACAAACATGTGTTGAGGAAATATTGTTGCATCGTTTGGCGGGCCGGGCCAATCACCACCAACCGCAACATTAAAAATAAAGAATGATGGTACATCAAAAGGATAAACGCCGGTAGCTATATTATTTTTAGTTCCTGTAACATAAACTTTATCGTCAACCAATATTTGTAAGCTATCGGCAGACCAAAGTAAACTGAACACATGAAATTCCTGAGAGAAATTTTGAGATGATAAGCTGTAGGTATTATTCACTGTACCTTCTGAACCATCACCTTTTTTCCAGTGAAGGGAGCCAACCACCTGGTACGGGTTTTTTCCAATAAGTTCCATAATGTCTGTTTCACCACATGCCGGCCACCCTGTTGATGAAAAATTACTTCCTAACATCCATAATGCAGGCCACATACCTGCATCAACAGGTAACTTGGCTCTTATATCAATACGGCCATACTGAAACTCTCTTTTTCCTGCTGTATTTAGCCTCGCAGAAGTATAATTATTACTGCCATAATTTTCCTTTCTTGCCTCAATAATCAGATTGCCTGATGAAACAAAAACATTTTGCGGTCTTGATGTATAATATTCCAATTCATTATTGCCCCAACCACCACCACCGCTTTCATAATTCCAATTATTTGTATTCAAAGCATTTCCGTCGAATTCATCACTCCATGTTAATTTATATCCCGAATAATTATCTGGTGTAGAATAACCTGTATTATTAGTTGGTAAATATGTTCCATCATTTATAATGGTGGCGGTAGCTTTTGGAATGCTGAGCTTACTGTTTTGTGCATTGCTCAATTGCATATAAAAATTTTGTTGTGCCTGGCGCAAGCTATCGCCCTTTACAGTTACATCTACATACAATTCTGTTTCGCCCGGTTGAAATGTAAGAGTTCCCGATGTATTTTCATAATCTTCACCTGCTTTTGCAGTACCATTAATTGTTGAATATTGCACCGTAACCGTTTTACTGCTCTTGGCACTTAAATCAACAAAAAATCTAAATGCAAAATCAGAGTTTTGCCTGTTTAATGTAACATCATTTATTTTTAAAGAAGGTGTGGGCTCGTTATTGTTATTATCATTTCCGCCGCCGGATTTCTTACAACTCAGGCAACATACAAAACCTATTATCAGCAATACGAAATTTTTAATCATAGGAGTATTCATTAATCTTTAATATATAATTCAGTATATAAAAAATAAGCAGCACATGTTGTGAGAAGTGCTGCTTAATAATACCAATTCAATTTTATTAATTGCTTATTGCTTGGGTGTTAATTTAATATACCAGGCATTTCCAGTTTCCGTTCCTTGTACACGCAAATACAAATTGTTATCGTCAATACTTAATATTTCATATTCTTTAAGCGTTGCGCCATATCCTATATATGTATTAACACCGGATAATAAAACACTTACTTGTGTAGATGCTGAAGCATCAACTCCTGAACTTGCAGGTGCAAATTTAAAAGATGAAGTACCTCCTGCATAATTATAACAGGCTTCATCACCCGTTGCTGGTATGCCCGGCAATGTTGTTAAGGCACCAGTTTTGGTAAATGCACCATCTGGAGTTGCTACTGCTAAAGAATAACTGCCATCGGCTGCTTTTGAAAAAGTAAATGTTGCTGTATAGAAACAATTGCAACATGCTACTTTTTCATTTATTCCTGCAGCCCACCAGGCAGGTGTAAAAGATGTGGCATCCCATGGACCAACACCAAAATGACCGGGAATATCTTTATTAACAACCCAGGTTTTAGAATCGTCATTAGTTAAAGCAGTTACAATAGCAGGGTCTGGTGCAAAATCACTTTGTACGGTTACTTGTGTAGTAGCAGAAGTAGAAGAGGCACCTTTACCATAAGCATATGCTGTAATAGTATAGGTGTGTAACCCGGGATCAGTGTATTTATGCGTAACAGTACCTGAAGGCACGTAAGCTAAATCTGAACTACTATCATATTGTATTTTGTAAGAGAGTGCATAATCTGATGTTACACTTATCATAACGTTACCAGAGCCATCACCATTTGGATGATCAGCATCCTTACCTACTACTTCAGCCGTAACCACAACGTTAGCAGGTGGTGTTAAATCGCCCAAAGTATAATTTGATTTATCGCAGCTGTTGAAGAAGAACAATAAGCTGAAAACAAGAATTACATTATAAATTATATTTTTCATATTCTAATTTTTAAGTTTAAATATCTACTATTCGTAACCAGGATTTTGAACTAATAAAGTACCCTTTAATTCAGAAGCCGGTATTGGAAGAATTTCGCTTTTGCCTGCGGTAAATCCTCTGTTAGCTAATTTAGTAGCAGCATCACCCCATCTTACAAGATCAAAAAAGCGATGACCCTCACCAGCTAATTCAAACCTGCGTTCATTCTTAATTGCATTCATTGATACAGGAACAGAAGGTAAACCAACTCTTGCTCTAACTGCATCTAACAGTGCTTGCGCTCTTGGGCCTGATGCGCCTAAGGCTTCAGCTTCCAGCAAGTAAGTATCCGCTAAACGAATAACATAACTATCGCCCTGGAAGTTTAATTCAGCACTGCCTACAGTTGCTTTATCAGAAGGCATCGGGATAAATTTATTCAGAAAATAACCAGTATTCTGGTACCCATATACATAAGTTATCAGTCCTGCATCTTCCAATGCTTTCGCATCAAAAACCGTGGCACTAAACCTTGGGTCGTTTTTGATAGCATCATAAAAATCCTGTGTAAATACATTAAAGCTCCAGCCTGCAGGATAAATATCCGGTGCATCAGGGCTCAACCTTGTATAGCTACGCGGACCCACCATTTGGTCAACTGTATTGCTTTCATCACTGCTGCTTCCCCACAGACTCCAATCGCCTAAGAAAACCTGGTTAGAGTGTGTTACTTCAAGAATAGATTCGCTATTAAATTTATTAGTGAAAACCCATAGGTCCTTAAAATTTGTAAGCAATGAATTGCCATAAGCATTTGGCTGGCCAGGTGTAGAACCATTTACGTCTGCAAGTAATGGTACGGCAAGCTGAGGCTTATTATCATAAATATAAACTTTACCAAGCATTGCTTCTGCTGCTACTTTTGTAATACGGCCACCTTCAGTTGGAAGAGGAACGGTTGCCGGTAATGCAGGAATTGCTTCAGTTAGATCCTTTTCAATCTGATTATAGATGGAATCAGAACTAGTTTGTTTTATATTATAAATATCGCTTGTTTCCACAGGTTCTAAAATCAGTGGAATGTTTTTGAACATTCTTACAAGATTAAAATAGTATATAGCACGTAATGCTTTCGCTTCACCAACAAATCTTGCTTTTAGATTCTCATCCATTTGAGTATTGGGAAGCTTTTGCAATAAAGTATTTGCACGAAAAATACCCTGGTAATGATCTCCCCAATAACTGCCAGGCATAGTTTCGGCATTTACAGTATGATTAGAGAAACTTTGTATACCAACACCATCTGATTCACCACCACCACCAGCGTAATTATCATCAGACCCGGCATTCATAAATGTGATCATATTTTCGAAACCACCTGAATTCTTACGCATAATATCGTATGTAGCAACCAGGCCTGTAAACGCCTGCTGTTGATCTTTGTAATAAGTATCCGCAGCAAATACACCTTGAGGGTCAATATCCACAAAGCTTTTACTACAGGCGGCAAACAATAAAACTATTGCCGCCAGAGAAATTAATTTAATGGAATGTGCTTTTTTCATTTCTGATAATTATTTTATTTAATAAATTTTAGAACTGGATTTGTGCTCCTACAAGAAAAGAACGTGCCTGCGGATAATACCCTTTATCTATACCAAACACACCGCCACCAATTTCTGGGTCATATCCTGTATAATTTGTAAGAGTAACCAGATTTTCACCTGTAACGTATAAACGCAGCTTTGTACAACCTATTCTCGATAAAAAGTTGTTGTTAAATGTATATCCCAATTGAAGTAGTTTAAGGCGCAAATAATCTCCTGATTCAAGATAGAAATCAGACATTTTTTGAAAATTACCATTATCATCGCTACTTGTTAATCTCGGAAAATCATTAGAAGTTCCTGGGCCGGCCCAGCGATCTAAAGCTTTTGTCTGATAATTCGCATTCGCAATATCTAATCTTCGTAAACCCTGGAAAATTTTATTGCCCGCAGCACCCTGGCCAAAAATCATCACATCAAAACCTTTATAAGCGGCGGTAACAGTTAGACCAAAAGTTTCTTTAGGTATATTACTTCCCAAAAACGTTTTGTCATCTTCTGAAATTGTGCCATCGCCGTTAAGGTCTGCCCACCGGAAATCTCCCGGCTTTGCATTCGGCTGAATTAATCCGCCGTCTTTATTTACATATGCATTCACATCGGCCTGGGTTTGAAATATACCCATAGTTTTATAACCGTAGAACGAATTAAATGATTGTCCAACCTGTATGCGGGTTACGGTACCCATAGATTGAAAACCTGCACCTCCATCTATAAAATCGGCGTCAGAGTTTACGTAGGTTACTTCATTTTTCAGGAAGGATACATTTCCGTTTATACCCAAATCAACCTGGCCAATTCTCTTGTGATATCCTAATTCTATTTCAAGACCACGATTTTCCATGTCGGCAATATTTGCAGCAGGCTGATCGCTAACGCCAACATATAAAGGGATTGGAACAGGTCTAAGAATACCGCTTGTTTTCTTATTATACACATCAACTGTAAGGGTAAAATTGGTAAGTACCTGCGCATCAAATCCTACATCTGCCTGCGTAGTTTCCTCCCAATGCAAATCAGGATTAGCCAGCGTTTTAGGAGCATATCCTGTTAGAATAGTACCACCATTTCCTATGGTATAATTATATCCACCCACTACAAGCGGTGTGTAACTAAAATCTGGTATACCACCGTCATTTCCAACCTTACCATACCCTCCTCTTAACTTAAATGTATTAACAACTTTGTTCGTCGGCCAGAAATCTTCTCTGGAGGCTACCCAGCCAACAGAAGCAGATGGAAAATTTCCGAATTTATTATTTGAGCCAAACCTGGTTGAACCATCACGGCGTATAATACCTGTAAATAAATATTTCTCTTTATAATTGTAATTAACGCGGCCAAATAAAGAAGATATTTTATGTTCTGTAAAATCAGATACTCCGTCGGTTCTGTTAGCTTGAGTTGATGGAAAATTAAAAGAAGCATCCTGGTAATTATTTACCGGCAAATTAAAAACAGTAACAGTAGAGCTACCCCCAATATTGTCAACATAAGCTCCCTGGCCTAACAATATGCTAAAGTTATGATCATCTATGATTTTACTATATTGTATTGTGTTTTCAATATTCCAGTAAAACACTTTATTTGAATTTCTTGAAAGGTTATTTTGTGTTACATTAATTGTCGGGCTCAAATAATAAACGGGCGTAAAGCCCTGGCTGCCCCAATATGCCAGTTTACCACCAATTGATGATCTGATTGTAATGTTTTGCGTTGGTTTTATTTCCAAATAAGCATTTCCTACAAAATCATCAGACCAGTTATAATTGCCTAATCTCGTCTGTTCATAAGCTTTAGGGTTGCTCATTTCCTGACCTACAATTGTTGAAATACCGTAAGGGTAACCGTTGGGGGCTAAAATCACCGCATTGTTAAGATAAGGCGCTTGCTTTAAAACAGCAGAATCTGTTTCAATAAGAGGAGTTATTGGGTCAAGATTAATAGCTGAACTTAAAGGGCCACCATACTCGCTGTTCGTATTACCTAAGCCTATGCTTTTGGCATGAGCATATCCAACAGTTTCACCAAAAGTAAAAAACTTGTTTATTTTATGTGTGGAATTGAGCCTTATGTTTTTTCTGTCATACTGGGAGATATCAGTTGACACTATACCTTGCTGATTCAGCAAACCAAAAGATAGATAAAATGTTGATTTATCACCTCCACCGCTAATACTAAATTCATTGTCTGAGCGGCGGGCATCGTCATTAAAAATCTGTGCCTGCCAGTCAGTTCCGTTACCTAAGCTTGCAGGATCAGAGTAAACAATATCTCCTCCACCTGCAACGGAACGTTCGTTCATTAAAGTAGCATACTCGGTAGCATTCAATAAATCTAATTTTTTTGCCGGGGCTGATGTACCATATAAACCATTATAACTAAAAGATATTTTTCCGGCGCGGCCTTTTTTGGTGGTTACTAAAATTACACCCGATGCTGCTCTTGTTCCGTAAATAGCTGCAGAGGTTGCATCTTTTAAAACTTCAATGGATTCAATATCTGATTGATTAATATAACCGATACCTCCTGCATCCACTACAATACCATCTATAACCCAAAGTGGGTTATTACCGGCATCATCAAATGTTGTAATACCTCTTACTCTTATAGTAGCATTTGAACCTGGCTGCCCTGCATTTTGTGCGATAGTAACACCAGATACTCTGCCTTGAAGTGCTTGTTCAATTCTGCCACTGGAAGGAACATTTTCGAGATCTTTGGCCTTTACGCTTGAAATAGCGCCGGTAACTACGCTTTTCTTTTGCGTACCATAACCAACTACTACAACATCATTTAGTGAAGTAGTACTTTCGGAAAGCAAAACATTTAAATTTCCGGAAGAAGGATCAACTTCAACATCGGTAAATCCTACTGAGGATACAACCAAAAGATGTTTGCCAGAAGGAACGGTAATAGTAAAATTACCTTTAATATCGCTAACAGTAGCTATATTGGTACCTTTTACAGTTACAGTTGCCGCAACTACGGGCAAACTGTCATTTGCACCTCTAACCATTCCGGTTACAATTTGTTGTGCGAAACTTCCTAAACTTGTAAGTAATAATAATAGAATTAACCCACATAGTTTGCAATCGTTTTTACTCATAAGAAATGTTAATTATTGAAAAATTAGGTTAAATATAGACAACCAGGATTAATAATTCATTGCATGCTTCCAAAAATTTTTACTGTAATAAACTTTTAGTCACTTTAGAAATGTGCTTGCAAATCCATCAGAATCAATAAAAAAAAATAAAAAGCTGGAAGAAAGAACAAATCTATTTACATAAGCGGCCTGCAATATTTTTATTGTATGCAGGTAATGATTATTGAATATTTTTCAAAATTAAAAATGGCGGTTGCTTTGTCCAGTCAACTGCTGTTTTAAATGTCATCGGTACTACAGAAAAATTGCCCAGAACCAAATCAATTTTTCCATCGCCATCAAAATCCGCAGCATCCATTGTAAGCCACCTTCCTGATTTGGCTGCATCAAAACTGTAAGGTTGAAATTTAAAATCACCTTCATTCTTTAAATACACAAAACCTTCTTCGGGCTTATGCGCATAGTCAGCAAAAAAGGAAATGGTTGCAATATCCAAATCACCATCGCCATCAAAATCTTTTGCAATAGCTTTATAGCAACCATGGATTGGATAAAAATATTTTTGAGTGAAATTATTCTTACCATTATTTAAAAAAATATACACGCCGTGATACGGTTTTAATATTTGTGAGAAGTCAGCATTATCGCCGCATGTATAAACTATATCAGGAAATCCGTCTTCATTAAAATCATCGAGCTCAAAAGATGATGAGCCGTAAGATGGCGGAAATTGCAAAACTTCTTTTGTATCAAATACTCCATTACCTTTATTGGTGAAAAGAAAAATTCCTTCATTACCCTGTGCAAAAAGTGCCCAAATATCCGGCAAGCCATCATGATTATAATCATCAATATAAGTTCTTATTGCACCGGGCACGGGGCGGATAATATGATATTGATATTGATTATTGCCTTTATTTTCAAGCCACGATAAAGCGCCTTTTAAATTGCCAAACTCACATATAATAAAATCTTTTTTGCCATCATTATTTAAATCAACATGGTTTATTTGAACAGGCCGCATCAGATCTTTAAATAAAGTATCAATCTTTGATTTGTCATTAAAAGAAACTGTTTCAACAGAACCAAATTTTCCGTTGTTAGGATTAAGAATACCTGTGTTGCAAAGAATCAATCTGCCTGAATCTGTAATTATATCAGTTACCGAACCATTTGTATTAATTGAGTCTATTACATGCAAATTATTATTGATAGCATATAATTTTTTTGTAAAGGCATCGCAGATTATTATTTGATTACCGGGTTGAAATTTTACAAATGTAGTTGCAGGATTTTCATATTGAAATGAAGATTGCACCGGCTGAAATAATTTATCATCCGTTTTAATTTGTAAATATTTTTTATGCTGATATAATGAATCGGGAGATGTAGTCGAATAATAATCTATAATATTTTGCCACTGAACAAACGATACAACAGGTTGCGAAGGATAAAATGCTCTGCCGATATGTGGGTCTTTAGCAGATGCAGGATATTGGCTAAAACCATAAGCAAAAATTCCAAGATTAGGGCCCATTGCCGGCAAAACGCCAGTTTCCCATGTTTTTGAATCAAGCAATGAAGGATCAGGTAATTGATGGCAGGATGCGCAATATATAGCCGCTAATTTTTTCCCAGCCTTAATGCTTGCATCAGATACGGCCTGGTGCGTTTTATTTTTTGTATAATCTTTACAGGAAAAAAATAAAATAAATATTGTGGCAAAAAATAATGAATAAAAAAATTTCATTTTAATTACTTTTCTTAGAAGGCTCAACCATTCCTTTAAATACCAGCAAGCGGCTCGATTTGTTGCGGGTATTTGTTACAACCTGTATAGTTTTATAAGTGTTTCCCGGATGATAAATGCTTCTGAAAATTCCAGTAATAACACCAGATTTTCCAGGCATGA
>Ga0206942_1177_pt1 | contig 18395 bp, 10 predicted proteins | sample Alteio_BWOrgHeat_6_FD_153253 | JGI IMG/M metagenome (GOLD analysis project Ga0206942, IMG submission 153253) | Enriched cells from forest soil in Barre Woods Harvard Forest LTER site, Petersham, Massachusetts, United States -... | ecosystem: Environmental > Terrestrial > Soil > Temperate forest > O... | reverse complement strand
TCGACGCGGGGGTCAGCGGGGTGCGGTCGGCGACGACGCCGGACGACCACGTGCGGATCGTGATCCATATCGATTGCGGCGGCGATTGGCCGGTCACGAAATGGTATTTCGACCACCTGACGCAAGCCGGGGTGGATTATGACGTGATCGGGCAGAGTTATTATCCGAACTGGCACGGGACGCTGGAAAATGTGCGTGACAATCTTGCCAATACGATTAAGCGTTATCACAAAGACGTCATGATCGTAGAGACCGCATATCCATCGCGCGACACGCATCCGGTGCCGGCTGCCGCCAAAAACATGGTCTGGCCGATGACGCCCGAGGGGCAGAAAGAGTTTTTGGCCGACCTGATCCGCACGGTGAAAGACGCTCCGGACGGACGGGGCATCGGGGTGAATTACTGGCATCCGGAGGCGACGTATATTCCCCATGCGACGAATCGCTGGGATGGGCCGGATGCGAATTCGTTGTTCGATGATAAAGGTTATCCGTTGCCGGCGATGGGCGTGTTGAAGGATCAGCGTCTTTCTGAGAAAGATAATGCTGCCAATCCATGAATCACGGGGTGTTGAGCCATTCTGTTGTCTCACCCCTCATCCTAACCTTCTCCCCATTGAGGGGAGAAGGAACAGCATGCGAACGGCCTTCACACTTGAGAGCCTTGCCAGCTTCATCAGGTTCAGGCACCGGGTAATTTTTTGTTGGATCGTTGGGATCGTAATCGCATTAAACAAAGCGCAGGCGGCCGGGGCCGATGGGTTGCCGGTGAAAAGCGTCGCGCAACTCGCGCAGGCCGGCGCGCAAAATCCCACCACGAGCCATGCGATCCATCTGGAGGGAACGGTTTTGTGGGCGAATCCGGGCGCGGGAAAAATTGTTTTGCAGGATTCCTCGGGCGCGGAGGCGCTGGAAATGGACCTGCACGGCCAAATCCTGCGCGCGGGTCAGCGCATCCGATTGGACGGGCAGACCACCATCGCGAGCCGGGGCGCGGGCTATCAACTCGGAACCATAGGCCCGGTGGTGGATGACGATGGCGTCCACACGATGGTTGAAAAATCGGGCACGATCTATTTGCAGGCGGGGCTGCATCCGTTTCACCTGGATTGGTTCAACCACCATGATACCTACGGCCTGACCGTCGAATACCAGGGGCCGGATCTGCCGCGCCACGCAATCCCGGATACCGCCCTCTTCCACAAACAGAACGGAACGAACCTGGTGAACGGACTGGATTACGCCGGTTACGAAGTCAGCGGAGAGGTATTGCCTGATTTCAGCGGGCTGATGCCGACGAACACGGGGACCGTGACCCATTTTGATGTGAGCGTCATTTTTCGCAAAGAGCTGGTGGGGCTGGAATTTTCAGGCTTCATCCAAACGCCGCGCGACGGCCCCTATACTTTTTACCTGACATCGGATGACGGAAGCAAATTGTTCATCGACGAGCAATCGCTCCGGCTGGAGGTGTTGGGGGAAACCCAATTGCCGCCGGCGCGCCAGATGATCATCGAGCAGGCGTTGAGCGAAAGCGGAGACTATCAGCGGGTGGAAGTCGAAGGGACGATCTCGTTCATCGGCGAAGCGAAGAATGGACGGGACATGGAATTGACTTCGGACACGGGAAGCCTTGGCATCGAATTGGCGGATGGCCCGGGGATCTCCGCAACGAACCTGTTGGACAAACGTGTCCGGGTGGCCGGCATCTGCCAGAGCGCTTATGATGCGAACGACCGAAAGATCGGCGGCGTCCTGTTGGTGTCGGACCAAAGCGATATCACCGTCATTGAACCCACGCAGGTGATGGTGAAAAATTCCGAGGGCAAGACCGTGCCGGTGCTGACGACGGCCGCGGAAGTACACCAGCTCAGCCGGGAAGCGGCGCAGCAGGGTTATCCGGTGGAGATACAAGGAGTGGTGACCTGCGTGCAGCCGGAGCGCCAGGCCTTCACGATCCAGGATGCCACGCGCGGAATCTATGTGGCGGATTCATCCGAGAGCCGATCGGTGCCCCCGAAGATCGGGGAATATCTGGACGTGCGGGGCAAGTCCGACCCGAGTTTGTTCGCGCCGATCGTGGATGCGGACCAGGTGCGCGACCTCGGAGCGGGCCGCATGCCCGAACCGGTGCGCCCGGCCTGGGACCAATTGATGAACGGCAGCCTGGACGGACAGTACGTGGAATTGCAAGGGATCGTCACGACTGTTTCCACCAACGGCGTCACCTTGTTCACCGGCAATGGCCTGTTAAAACTGCAATTGCGGCAGGCCGCCGCGGAGGACGAAGATTTTGAACGTTACGAAGACGCGGCGGTGCGCATACGCGGTTGTTTGCAGGCATCGTGGGATTATGTCACGCACCAGGTCAACGTGGGAGAGATCCGCGTTTACGGGGCGGAGATATCAGTGGACGAGCCGGCGCCGGCGGACTTGTTTTCAATCCCGTCAAAGACCGTCACCGATCTGCTGCAATTCAACCCGCAGGCCAGCATGTTTCAACGGGTGAAGGTTTCCGGCCAGATCATCCACGCCGAGCCGCCCGAATACCAGTTGATGAACGGCGCCAACGGCCTGCAATTTGATTTGAAGAAAGCGAACCCGGACCTGCATGCGGGCGACATGGCGGAGGTGGTGGGCTTTCCGGGTTTGAGCGGAGCCTCGCCCTGGCTGCATGAGGCGGTGGCGCGAAAAACCGGCACGGCGCCGTTGCCCGCGCCGACGAAACTTTCACCGGACAATTTGATCCGATCGGTCTATGACGCCACGCGGGTGACGATCGACGGGACGCTGGTCAGCCTGCGGGAAACGGCAGCGGGAGAGGTCCTGGAAGTGCGCAGCGGCGTCCACACGTTCCTGGCGCATCTGGACGCAAGCAGTGATCCGACGCGATCGCTGGAACCGGGCAGCCATCTGGAATTGACCGGCGTTTACCTGGGCGAAGGCGGCGACCGGGCCATCGGGCAGGACATCACGTCGTTCGAGTTGCTGCTCAATTCCCCGGAGGACATCAAAATATTGGCCCGGCCCCCGTGGTGGACGCTGGAACGGATGTTGATCATCGTCGGCATATTGATTTGCGTGCTGACAGCGGCGGCGTTGTGGATCACGCAATTGCACCGGCAGGTCGAGCAACGCACCGCCGAACTGGGGGCGCAGATCCGGCAGCGCCAAAGCGTGGAACACCAGCGCGCCATGGAACAGGAACGCGCGCGCATCGCGCAGGACCTTCACGACGAACTGGGCTCGGACATCACCGAAATCAGCATGCTGGCGGCGCGAGTCAAAATCGGGACAGGGCCAGACGGAAAAAAAAACCAGCATCTCGAACAGGTCAGGGAAAAAGCCACGGAAATGGTGTCGGCGCTGGATGAGATCGTCTGGGCGATGAATCCCGGGCACGATTCCCTGGGGTCGTTGGTCAGTTATTTCTGCCTCTATGCGGAACGGTTTCTTGGGCTGGCCAATATCTCCTGGCGGCTGGAGGACAAGCCGGACGCCTCCGACCACATGGTTGATTCGCGGCACCGGCACCAGTTATTTCTGGCATTCAAGGAAGCTCTCACCAATGTTGTCCGGCATTCGGGCGCGACGGAAGTGCGGTTGAGCATCAAAGTGGAAGACCATCATGTGCGTTTGACCGTGGCGGACAACGGCCGCGGATTTTCTTCGAAACTCCATACCGAAGAAATGGACGGAGTGAACAACATGCGGACGCGCATCGAGAAATTGGGAGGCCGGTTCGAAATCTCCGGCAGCAAAGGACACGGGACCGTCCTCAAATTTTACATGCCATTAAGTTCATGACCAAAATCGCCATCGTTGAAGACAACCGGGTGATCCGCGAAAGCCTGATGGAATTCGTCGGCGCCGATCCCGAATCCCGTTGCGTTTGCACCTGCGCCACGGCGGAAGACGCCTTGAAAATCCTTCCAAAACACCAGCCGGACATCGTGCTGATGGACATCCAACTGCCCCACATGTCGGGCATCGATTGCATCGCGCCGCTCAAACAACTCCTGCCTTCCGTCCAGATCATCATGGTCACGGTCTATGAAGACACCGAACGCATCTTCAAAGCGTTGCGGATGGGCGCGTGCGGTTATTTATTGAAACGGTGCGCGCCGGAGGAATTGATCGCCGCCATCCATGAAGTGCGGCAGGGCGGTGCGCCGATGTCGCGGGAAATCGCGCGGAAGGTCATCTCTTCGTTCCAGGAACCCGTGACGGCCGCAGCCGAAGTGGAAGACCTTTCCCAACGCGAGCGGGAAATCTTGGAACTGGTGGCCGGAGGTTTTGCGAACAAGGCGATCGCCGACCGGTTGGGATTGACCGACGGCACCGTCCGGTGGCATTTACGGCACGTTTACCATAAATTGCATGTGCGCTCGCGCACGGAGGCGGCATTGAAGTTTCGGTCGGCTAAAGCCGGTTAATCGCAAAAAATAAGGGGTTTTGAGGCTTTTTTGGGGTGCAAACCTTACATTTGTGAGGCTAGGCATTAAGGAGATTCACAGCTACGATTCAATACGAATCACCAAACGTGTAAACTAATCTAATGAAAACCCTATCCATTGCGACCATCGTAACAACAGCGTTAATGTTGTCTTATCATTCCTCACAAGCCCAGGTGACATACACCGGTCCCGGCACCTCTCTTGGCAGCAGCTTAAGTGACGGTGCAGGTATCAGCAGCGTTGTGGTCAATAACACTGCGAGCACCATCAGTTTCACCATCAATTCGAGCCAACCGCAGGCTTCGTACATCTTTTATGGGATCGAGCTTCAGATCGTTGGCCTGGCCGGCAGTGGATATACTGGATTTTCAAATCCTTTTGGTCCGGCGATCGGCATAAGCACTGGCGAAAACGCCGTTCTTGATACCTACGGAACCGGCGCTACTCCGTACCTTTATAGCAGTGGCTGGGTGGCGGGCTCAACGGTGAGCTATACCGCCGGCGGCACGGGAGACACTTTCGCTTCAATGACCGTACCGTTGAGCAGTCTCGGCCTGACTGTGGGCGAGAGTTTTTACTTCGATGTTGTGTCAACGTACACTTCCCCCAGTGACGGAGGCCCGCAAGCCGCGTATGGCGCATTGGATTCCACGGGTTATCCCGCGGAACAAAACGGCAGCTTTGTTCCCTATGATAACAACACCGTTTATGATTCTGCCACAGACGCCACCTCGACCTTCAATTCCGGCAGTTCTTTATACACCGTCACAGCGGCGCCCGAACCGGCCACGGAAGCGATGTTCGGACTGGGGGCATTGATCGCGCTGATGAATTTGCGTTCCAAAAAACAATAAGAACGAACGGCAGGTGAGAGCACTTGAATTCAACGAGTCGCAGAAAGACGGCACGCATCGTCGGCGGACAATTCCGGGCGCGTTCACGTTGATCGAACTTCTGGTCGTCATCGCCATCATCGCGGTCCTGGCGGCAATGTTGTTGCCGGCCCTTGCCGCGGCCAAGCAACGGGCCAAGCGCATCCAGTGCGTCTCGAATCTCCGGCAATGGGGGTTTGGATTTCACATATATGCCACTGACAATAATGACAGCTTAATCCCCGGTTGGTTTGATCCCAACGGGATGTGGATGGTGGCGCTGCAACCGCTGATTCCCGGCTCGCAAATCGGCGGGCCGATCTGTTTTTGTCCGGTGGCCACGACAACCCGCGACACCCTTCCGAGTCCCTGGGTCACCACCCAGGTCACTTTCCTGGCCTGGGGAGTCATGGGCAGCGGCTCGTTTCCGATCTCATCCAGTTCCACGCCTACGGGCGGGACTTCCAATTGGGGCCGCGCGGGTATGGCCGGCAGTTATGGATTTAACGGCTGGATGGCTAATCCCCCGCCCGGGGATGGCGGACCTGGTTACTGGCTGAAATTATCATCGGCCGGACGCTTTGAGAATGCTCCGCTTTTTACCGATTGCGTATGGCAGGGTTCCAATCCAACGCCGAATGGTCCCAATGATCAACCCCCAACAGCCTCCGGCCAATGCGCGGTGGACGCGGCCATGGGATCTTTTTGCATTCCCCGGCATACCGGCAGGTCGCCGTTAAATATGACGTTTGTTGACGGTTCCGTGAATGAGATGGGGTTGAAACAACTCTGGCAGTTGCCCTGGAGCACGACGTTTAATCCGGCTTTAGGACCCAAGATATGGCCGGCCTGGCTCAAGAGTTACAATTGAGCAGGCAAGCTGTTCCGCTTTGAATAGAGAAACAAATAACCCAATGCAAAGAACTATGAAAAAATTATTGCCGATACTTATTATCGTTGGCGCGCTTCAATCCGTCCTGGCGGGAAGCACCAATGTGTATGTCGAAGATTGGGGCTCGGTCAGAGGAGGCACGTCGGTCAATGGAGGCGGCAACTTTCACCTGGTTGGCTGGGGGGGGCTGGCAGTCTCTCAAACAGCCGGTCCTTATCTTGGAATTTACCAAGCGGCAGCGGCGAGCGACATTGGCACTGGATTGCCACTGCCGACGAACACGGTCTATTTTACCACCTTGAGCGGGAGCCAAACGGAGCCGGGAATGATTTTCACCACCGATTCATTAGGGGCCAATAGTGGAGGGGATTCGTCATTTAGCGATATTGATCCGACACTCTACACCAATCTGACCCTCGGTGTGGAAATCCGGTCGGGAGGCGGCGCGGCGTACACCAATTATTTTTCTGTCCTGGTCGGCAACACCTGGTATGTGGCCACCAATAATCCCCTACCCTACTACACGGGGAGTTACCCCACCTTCACCAATGGGACAATGCTGTACACCAATCTGACGTCTGTATGGAATGTGCTGACCACCAACAGTTCTGGAGTCATCATCGGGGGAGCCGCATCGGCTAACTTGTCCGGTCCGATCCAGGGCATCGGAGTTGTGCAACTCCCCACCTCTGGAGGTGCGAATTACAATGAATTAACCATTTCGGCGTATGCCGCCTCTGCGCCGCCACCGACTCCGGCATCCATCACCGGTCGCGCGGTGACGCCACAATACGCCTACGTGGGAGGCGGGGCTTCGTTTGTGATCAATGCCGCGGGCACCCAGCCGTTGACGTATATCTGGGAATCCAACGGAGTGCCCCTGCTAACGGGAGGCAGATATTTCGGGACCACCAATAATTACTTTACCATCACCAATATCAATCTGAACGATGGTGCGGGAGTTCAGTATTCCGTGGTAGTCACCAATATCGCCGGTTCGGCGACGGACCTGGATCTGACCGTGGATGTCAGCAATGTGCCCCCGGGATTATTGTATTCGGAAAACTTCCCGTATGTGGGGATTCAATCGGCCAACGAGGCAAATCTTCCGATCACGGGTGTTGGCTGGGTCAGTTCAGCGGGTGCCAATACGTCGATTGGCATTTATTACGCGGCGGCGGGCCTGGGCGATGTCTTTTCCTACTCATCCACGGCCACGACAAATGTTTATTATACGACGGATACCAATGACCTGGGCGCGTCGGGGTTGCCGTTCGTGGATATCAATCCGAATGGTTATCCAGCCATATCCTTCCAGGCGGGCTTCGCCCCCGGAAATACCTCCGGGCAGGCCACCGGGGCCGTCTCGATATATTGGGCCGTGGCCATGAATGGCAATTGGTATTGCTCGACAAAACCACAGGTCGTCGATCTTTCCGCACTAAGCGCTTACAAGAATTATGGCTACGGATTCAATCCGGCGGCGACGAACTGGAACACGCTAACCATCACAGGCACGGGTGGCATCATTGGCAGCCAGGCCTCCAGCGCCTTGAGCGGCAATATCACCGGCGCGGGAATCGTCATCGCGCATAATGACGGCACCGGCTCAGACATGAATTTCCAGAATTTTGAGATTACTACGAATTCAGCGGTGGTGACGCCTCCCACGATCGGCAGCGCCAGTGATGTTCCCCTCTCCATTGTGGTCGCCTCGGGCGGCGGTGCGAGCTTTGGCGTTTCCGCCTCGGGCACCTCGCCATTCACCTATTATTGGCTGACCAACAATGTGCTGGCCCAGAATGGAGGAAGGGTTTCAGGGGCAACGACAGCTACGTTGACCATCGCCGACCTGACCGCCAGCGATGACAATATGTCGGTTGATGTCATTGTGTCCAATGCGGCGGGGACAGTTCAGGCGAGCGACGTTTTCAGCGGCGCCACTTTGAACGTAACCAACCCTCCAGTCGGGCTGATCTATACGGAAGGATTTCCATTTGTCGGCCCGGTGCCGGGCAATTATCCCATCAGCAGCGTCGGCTGGGTGGAGTCCGTTCTCAATGCGCCGAACGCGCTCTTCCAGGAATCCTCGGAGACCAGCGAGGGCGCGGTCTTTGCCTACTTTGGTTCCGTGGCCACGACTGTTTATTATACGACAACAGCATCGGACACCGGTTTGTCCGGCCTGCCTTTCCCGAACATTGACCTGGCGGCTTATGGAAACAGTTTGAACTTCTCAGTGCAGATCGCGCCGCAATTTGCCGCGAGCAATGTCACCGCCTACGTCGCAGTCCAGTTGAACAATACCAATTGGTATATCTCAGCCAGTCCGTTGCCGGTGGCCAATTCCTCCGATAGCGCGACGTTCTCGCCCTATTCGATGTCCTTTAATCCGGCGGCGGCCAATTGGAACAACCTGACTGTCACCACTTCGGGCGGTTTGATCGGTTCTGCCGCGACCAGCAACCTTAAAGGTGATATGACTGGCGCGGGCCTGGTGTTTGTCACGGCGGGTTCGGGCGGAACGTTTAACTTCACCGACTTCGCCATCACCGGAACGGGCGTCGGCGGCATCAACCTGGGCGCATCGCCAGGAATCCTGAATTTGAGCTGGGTGGGGAATCCCGCGGTGGAATTGCAAAGCACCACCAACCTGCTGGGGACGTGGCAGGATGTGCCCAATACCTTCGGGGCATATTCGCTTACCGTGCCGACAACCGGACCCGGAACCTATTTCCGGTTGGCGCCGTAATCATCAGATCGCCAAATCAAAAGCTGGAGCCGTTCAAAGGAGAGCGGCTCCAGCTTTTAAGTTATGGTGGGGCTCATGCCCCGAAAAATTGCACAGGCTTACCGGTCTTGTGGAATAATGCGATCCCAGGGACAATCCAAGGCCTTTCGAATTCGCATAGTTGTCGTCAAAAGCAAATCAACTTCCCCAGCTTCTATTCTTTGGAGACTTCGTATGTTCAAATCAGCCATTTCCGCAAGCTGCAGTTGGCTGATATTTTTCGAAACGCGTTCTCGTCGAATATTATCACCCAATTGTTTTAACCATTGTGAGCAAATTTTTGGTTTTGACACACATAACTTGTCTGAAAAATTGTTCTTGACGAATACGGTCTATACGCCGTATATTTGTTGCTGACAAATCAGTTGTACGATTTAGGGAAAATTGTCTTGGTAATTTTCCTAATAAGCGTAAAAAGAAATCAAACCAACGGGCGGGCTTTGCGTACTCGGGCTTCGCAGAAAGGCAATTATGAAAATAATTAAGTTGGCGGTTCTAGCAGTCTTGCTGGCTGCTTCTTCGGCGCACAGTCAAACCAATGTTCAATTCACCGGCATCAAAGTCACGGATGAAGGCGCAATTCAATTACATTGGTCAAGTCGATCCAATGAGATTTATGAAATTGACGAAGCCGATTCACTCAACAACACGAATGTCACCTGGAATAAGCTTTATGATGATTACCCATCGCAAGGAACCAATACATTCATCGGAGATTTCGGCAATTACAATTTGTCTCCGCAGATTTTTAATCCCAAAGACATGCCGATACGGTTTTACCGGCTTGTAGATAAAGGACAGGACCCTCTTGCATCTGACGAGCCGAGCATTTCAATTACTTCGCCGACGAATGGCAGCGCCGTTTCCGACGAATTGACCATTACCGTTGTCGCCGCCAGCGATCAGCCCGTCATTTCAGGAACGAAACTCTATGTGGATGGCCAGGAAATGCGGCCGGCAAATGTCGTCACAAATTATAGCAATGGCTCGACGAATTATGAAGCGGATACTTACAACATCAACACCTGCGAATGGGGAAATGAAGCGCACACGCTGTTTGCGACCGCCACTTGTCATTCCGGCTTTGGAGGCGGTCCCCTCGGCGCTCCAGCCGTCTTAACCGGCAACGCCGTTTCCTCCTTCGTTCAAGTCACTTTTAGCAACTTGATTTCGCGGATTTCTTTTTCGCAGCCCTTTTTCCAGCCGGAGTTGGGACAAACCCAACAGGTCAGCGCCGTTTTTTCCACGAATTGCGATTGGACTTTGAATATTGTTGACGTTTCCAGCAACGTCGTCCAAACGGCGTCAGGCAGCGGAACGTCCATGCTTTACGATTGGGACGGCACTTCCAACGGGACGAACATACCAAATGGAATTTACTATTATTACATCTATGCCGAAACCAACGGTGAAGCTGATGAAATTGTGACCAACGATTCGGGCGGCGGTGGCGGCAGTCCGCCTTCGCCGGATTTTGCCTTTTCATCATCATCCATTTCTGATGCTCCCCAATTGTGGGCGATGCCGACCAATGGTTTGGGCGATGCCGCGCCGCTGATACTTTATCCACCAGGATTCGATACCAATAGCCTGATGATTTTTTCAGCCACTCCTTCGGAAATGCGCACTGCCAGCGCATTGGCTTCACTCAATGATTCTGCCGCGGATGATAGTGGCCGTTTCTCTCCCGATGCTTCAAGCAGCGGTTCTTCCGCGGCATCACAAGGTTCGTCAGCCGCTCCACAACGTCCGCCGCCTGATCCGATTAAAGGCTCGTCGGGAACATTCGGCATTGCCTATCAAACCTATTCAGCCAACGGAACGAACGGCTATAGGCCTCCCCTGCCTCGCGACAACAACGTCGGCCTGAACAGTTTCGTCTCGATGGAGAATATGGGCACTGTTGCCCCGCCCTATGGGCCGCTGACGGATGCGGACACGGAAGGGATTTTGTTCGCAACGGAAATGCAGAAAATGGGATGGAGCCTGGGACTCTTCAAAAGTGACGATTCTTTGAGGATGATCGATCTGCAAGGCAACGGGCCGTTCAACCAGGTTGACATAGGGCTTCTCATTCTTCACTGCGCTTACGGCACGTCAAACGATTCGACGCCGGGCCATCCCGTCAAACAAATGTATTTTCCGATAACGTTCGGAACCGGCTCTTCATATTTGCGAATGTCGGACATGGATTTCGGCGGAATAACGCCGACGAACGGGCTAAAATGGATGGCTCTCGCCGCATGTTCAAGCCTCTATCATGTCAATTGGTCAAGCATGAACAGTCAAAGCGTCAAGCCTTACAACAGCAATTTGCACCTGCTGTTGGGCGCGGATACGGTCATTGATATCCAAAGCCGCATCGGAGAATATTGGGCGGCCTACATGCTTGGAGATACAAATATTACTCCGGTGAATCGTGGAATAGAAACAATCAGGCAAGCCTGGTATGACGCCTTCCACGATGCTTACCAGGAAGAGGGCGGTGCGCACACGGTCAGCCCGATGAAACTCGTAATTGCCGGAGATAATGCCTGTCTCGGCGATTATCTTCAAACTCAAACCAACACTGTGCTGTCAGGCTCCTGGCAGGAGCTTACAGCCGTGACAATTTATCCCCCGTGATGAAAAAGTTAATCCTTTTCATTTTTTTTCAAACATTTTTGATGGCGGGCTTTTCACAAGAACTTCCGCTCGACAAATGGGGAGCGCCCATCCAACGCACGAACATTGTCGTGCGCTGGAAAGCGCCCAAACCTTCCTGGCCAAAAAACCTGTGGACTTATCGCGTCGTGCCAACACAGTTTTCGCCAACCGTGGTTTCAAACATGATTGCGCTTGGCAATTTTATCAACCAAGACAGATCGTTTTTTTCAACCAACGGAATGTATTATTCAAAGGAAGGACGTTCTTTGCGAATTTCTTTTATTGAAGGACAAATTGAATACGACGGCGCATACAAATCCTGGCAAACTAATCATGTTAATCTACCTGAAACAAATCAACTTTTTCAACTGACGACGAATTTTCTTCCAACAATTGGCATCAACCTTTCTGAAATTGCAAAAAATGAAAATGGTAAATTCGACATCGAGCGTGTTAATGATTTGGGAAGCATGTATATGGAAGGCGATGTTTGGACAACCAACATTACGGGTTATGAAGTTTGGTTTCGTCGGGCTCTGGACGGTGTGAGATATAGAGGCGATGGCGGAGAAGGACAAATTACTTTTGGCGAACATGGTCAAGTGGAACACATCCGCCTTTCATGGCGCAGCGTGGAGTATGACAAGTTATATCCCGCCGCCACACCCAGAAACATTATTGAATGGATTCACGAAGGCAAAGCCATCTTCCCCCATAATTATGACGCGCAAGGCAATCTCATCAATATTGACTGGGCGGGGGCAAAAAGCATCACTATTAAAAAGGCAACAGCTTATTATTGGAGCGATTTATTTTTCCAACGCGAAGTGGACCATCAGCCGATTTTGCCATGTTGGGTTCTTCCTTATGTAATTCTTTCGACAACCGTTGATGCCGACCACAACAATGTTGATGTGGAAATAGATTGCCCCATCATTGACGAAACAAAACAATGAAGGCCTTTGCGCTATCAGTTTTATTTTCTGTGGCGCTTTTTTCTTCTTCCGCGGATGATTTGGCAAGATTTTCCCCAGACTTTTCCCACACAACAATTCTTTGGCAAGCGCCGGCGAACACCATGCCGAAAAGATTTTGGATTTATCAAAAGCTCCCCCCACGCCCTTTTTCCGCAACCATAATTTCCAACGCAATTATACTGGCTTCGCTTCAAAGTAAAGGTTTCCCTAAGCCTTCAACGAATGATTTTTATATCACCGAAGAGTATCCGCCAAATTACCCCGGCATGATTCCGGATGTTTTTAGCGTCACGCCAAAGTCCGCAACCATCTCTTACTGGCTCCCGAATCCTGGCACGAATACCGCAGACATTCCCGCCGATAATATAGTAGTCCGCCGCGCCTGGGCTTGCGCCGCTCAATTGGGCGTTGACCCCGCTCAAATTGAATTCAAAGAAATGACTTCCAGTTTCAACCAGGATGAAAATGACAATGATTTGACGAACCAAGTTTGCGGGCGCGGTGTCTTTCTATCCCGCAAACTGGATGAACTTTTATTTTGGAGCGATGGAATGGAAGATGGCAATTTCGATGGGTTTTGGATGGAGTTTGGCAGTTATGGGCAAATCCGCGCTTTTTCACTCGTCTGCCCGGAATTAAAACAGGTGGAATTACAGTCTGCCGCGAGTCCGCCACAAATTATGGCCTGCATCCGCGCCCTCAAAACCATACTATTGCCGAATCGAAACGAGTCAGATTATTTCGTCCGGCTTAAAAATCTTTCCAAAGCGAGGAAATTAATCATCAAAAAAATTACGCCGTATTACAGGGAAGGTGCCTGGGGAGAAATGCTGACGAATGACGAGCCCCCGCAATTGGTCTCGCCTATTGCTGAAATTGAAGCCGTCGCTGATTTTGGCGATAGCAATCAAGTCGTCCGACTGTTTGCCCCGGTGACCGTGCCAGACATAAAGCGACTATTGAAATAAAACCTGTTCGAGCACATTCTTTTGGCTCATTTTTCCACCAAGAGTTTTCGGGTGATGCCAAGGAATTGCTCGGCGGTGAACGGTTTGGCCAGCGTTTCGTGCGCGCCGAGTTGTTTGGCCATCTTGAAGAACACCTCCGCCGCCGTCCAACTGGAACGGGTGGTGACGATGATTTTAGGCGGCGAAGCCAGGCGCCGCAATTTGATCAGCGTTTCAAACCCGTCGTGCTCCGTCAGGAGCAGTTCAAGGACGATGAGATCGAAGGGGCTTTTGCGATACAGTGACATCGCTTCCGCGCCATTGGCGCAGACCGTTACCTCGTGGCCATCGCCATTCAGCAGAAGCCCGAACAATTGCCGCATTTCCGCGTCATCTTCCACGACAAGAATGCGTTTAGGAAGTGCACGGCTCATTGCGCGGGTTGTCCTGTGCCATCCCTGGCGGGCGATGCATTTTCTTTCAATTCCCCTTCCAGCATCACCCGCAGGGCCAGAATATTTTCCTTGAGGATGAACCCGATGGCGCCGGAGGCGCGGGCCAGTTCGTGAAATTGCGGTTCATTGTATGCGCTCACGATCAGCACGCGAGCGGGCGGATGCGCCTGCTTGACGGCCCGGGTGGATTCAAATCCGTTCAATCCGGGCAATTTGATGTCCATGGTGACCCAATTGGGCTTGAACTCAGTGGCGCAGGCAATGGCTTCCTCGCCGGAAGCGCATTCCATGAACGTCACTCCGGGCATCGTGAGAAATCTCCGGATCACCTGGCGCGTGCTGGCGTGGTCATCCACTATCAACAATCTTGTGCTCATACTTCCTCTATTATGGATGAGCACGTGATCGCCTGAAATTCAGGACGTCACTTAAATATGAATAAGCGGATATCGCTATTTTTCTAGGTGGAACTACCCACTCCTTTCTGGGGGGCAGAGCGATAAACGATTGCCTGGAGAGGTGATCTGGTATGATTTAGATGTCCACAACAAGGTCGCGAATGCGAATTTTTAAAGCTTTAGCAATCTGCGCCAATGTTTCGAAGTGGATGCGCTTTTCAGCACGTTCGATTTGTCCAATGTAATTTCGCGTTAAGTTTGCCTTTTCCGCGAGCTTTTCCTGGCTAAAACCGGCGCGAAGCCTTTCATGGCGGATGGTTTTCCCTAAAGATTGATATAAGCGCGAGGACGCTGGCACAAGGGATAAGCAATCAGGAAATGCTTCTTCTGACTACCAACTGCCAGTTGTCTTTTTCTTCCTGCACAATTTTAGGTGTTTTATATAATCGTCAGCGAACTCAGGAAACAGGCGGGAAACGTATGAAAAGACACATCAGAAGTGTACTGGTCGGGTTGGGCCTCCTTACGGCGACTCTCATCCGGGCACAGGAAACTACTAACATCGATTGGGCTTCGGCCTCGGACTTGCAGGTGATGCTCCAGGCCGTCGAGCAAACTCCCACTCTGCCCGCAGCGGATGCCACTAATGCAAACGTGTTTTATTCAGCTCAACACGCGCCCGGGACAACTGATCCATGGCCGCCACTGCCAGGGGATGTTTTGGGTCTTCCTATTTGGGATTTAGGACAAGGCACATATTTGGTCGATGATGTGGATTACCGCTATTATCACCACCATCACAAGGCCCACAACGCTAGCCTATCCGCTTCCAGCGGAGCAATGGTCATGGCTGCCGATGACAGTCCGGTGTTGCCCGGTGATGACGAGGACACCAACTCGACGGATGACGACTTTCCAATGCTCACGGGTATTATTCCCTTTGATACCAACCAACTCTGGCTTCAAATCACGAATGTGGTTTCGGGAATAGCCGATCTGAACCTGTATAACGCCACCAATTACGTCTATGCCATCTGGAGCACGACCAACCTCTCAACCCCGTTCATGGATTGGCAGGTGGAAACGGAAGTGTTCCCCTCAAACACCAACTGCATGCCTTTTACAGTGCAGACCCAGGGAAGGACAAATTTGTTTCTTAATGCAGAGGATTGGACGGGAGTAACAGAGAACGGAAACACCACCCCGGATTGGTGGTTTTGGGAATACTACCAAACGACAGACTTATCAGACGGCGATTTGGACAGCCAGGGCCAGACCCTACTTTACGATTATGAACATCACATCGACCCCAATGTCATTAATTTCTTCATCGTCACGACCAATGTTTACGTCGGCACGGCCACCACCACGCTACAGTTGGCAGGTGTCGAGGGCGTTCCCGATTACGAAGCGGTTTTGATCAACGATACCAATACCGCCGACGCAGTTTGGGAACCATATGCCGGAACCAACGTGCTGGTGACATTTGGCGCTGATGGAAATTATACTATTGAAATTGGGTTGAAGGGATTGCCCGCCAGTGCCACCCAAACCTGGCAAAGCGCGCTCATCACTAAACAAACCACGTTGCCTGCATTGACCATTACCAGCCCCGCCACAATGGCCGTTTCCAAGTCTCCGCTCGTCATCCAGGGTTTTGCCGCCAAAGCTTTGACATCATTGGCGCTGGATGTCAGCAATGCCAGTGGCATTTTCACCGACCAACAGGCTTATTTGACCGGACAAATCTACGACACCAATCTCCTGGAATATACCACCAACGATTTTCAGAGCGGGGATATTGACCTGGCGGAAGGAACCAATATTGTCACATTCCACGCCACGGATTGGGCGGGGAACAAAACCAATCTCAGCTTCACCTTCAATTACACTGCCAGCCCTGCGTTCACGGTGACCTGGCCCCAACCGGGCACGGCCATCAGCGGCAGCAGTTTTACCCTGCAAGGACAAATAACCGACCCAACTGCAAAGATCACGGCGTCCATCGTTGATTCGTCCGATGTAACGAACACGGTCCAGGGAATCGTGGAAGCCAATGGAACAGTTTGGGCGAAAAATTTGCCCTTAAGCTCGGGCACCAGCACGGTAACCGTCACCTCCACCGATATCAACGGAAGTTATGTGACCAATTTTACCGTCACGGAAAACGATGTTGGATTGGTGATCAATCCTCTGGGAAGTTCGCAAATGAACGAGTCCTCGGTCGCGGTAACCGGGGAGATCGGGAATACCAACCTTTGCGTGTGGGTCAACGGGGTGCAGGCAACAGTTCATAGCGACGGAAGCTGGACTGCTGCCAGTGTGCCGGTCAGTCCAACGGGCACGGCCTGCTTGAGTGTGCAGGTATATGTGGGCGACCCGGTGCTGGTGGCTTCACAGAACCGTTATCAAACGCAACCCTTGGTGGTTGCGATGTCGAGTTATTCCGGACAGCATGCAATTTATGAACCTGGATATTGGGTTTTGAATGAAGCCATCAATTGGTATTATCTTACAAGTGGTGGTTGCACAGGGCCTTATGGATTCAGTATCACGCCTGATGAAGATGGAATTGCTTATGCAGACACAATTTTTGGCACTGAAACTTTTTACGGGACCCCTCGCATTTCGAATCCAATACCGTGGGAATATGCTTCGATTTCTGTCTCTGATTATTATGGCTCTTATCAAAGCTCAGTCCAAACCCATGTGATGGTTGAGCCGGGAGGCCAGCAAGTGGCGGGGACTACGAATGTGTATCTCGTTTTTGCCAGCGTTAATGAGCTTACGGAAGAACAAGAAGGGCTGGGATATGATTATGGCCTTCCTTTCGTTGATTTGTTTGATTGGGATCTCCCAGATGACCAGCAATATTATGGCGACACGCCATTGCCTCCCGAATCGTTGCAAATCGACGGCCAAACTTTAGTCAATAGTGGCATCTCCAATTCGGCTTCAGCCTATTATCAAGGCCCATATTATGGTACTTATGCGTATAATCAATATCCAAATATTTGGGGCGAAACCCTTGTCGCCGCCCCGGCCGGCAAGAATTGGGACATCACCCCGTCTGTCATCGGCTTGACCAATGATTGCGATTACACCTTCGATGTGATGGCCACCAACTTAATACTGAGCATCTTTGACGCGAACACCGGCAACAATTTGACAGGCCAGACCAACGAAGTGATTGTGGGGCAGCAAATGAAACTGTATTGCCAACTGTCCATCACCAATTTGCCGTTCACAAATCTGGTGTTGACCAATTTCTCATGGACGGTGCCGGGGGACGCGATCTCCAATTATGTGGTGGCGGCGGACACCAGCAGCGCCTATGTGGCCACAAACTTTCCGACGACGAACTCCAACGTCAAATTTTATTGGGTGGATGGAACAAGTAACGAAACGGTGCAGGTTTCGGCTACGATCAATGGGATAATGAACACCGCACAAACGGTATTTAATATCGTGAAGCCAACAGCAACGGTTACATCAACGACGGGAATCGTTGCTCTTGATGATTATCCTAATTCTACTGTGCCATGGCTTCATTTTGGGATTTTCGGTACGGGCCGCATACATGGAATACAACTTACAAACAGCAGCTTAATAATGCCATCCGGATATTATAATAACGGTAGCACCAATTACACCACTGAATGGGCTCAAGAGATTGTTTCCTCACTAAGACAACTGCAAACGAATAACGGATCCGGCGTTTGGTATGAATTACAAGTGACAAATCCTGTTTTGGACACACGATATCCCATTCCAGATCCACAGGATTCGCCCGCTGCTTTCTTATACTTTTATGATGCGGTTTCTATTTCTGATAATTTCCAAACTTGGCTTATGTTCGAGCCGTCCAATGGAATATATGTGCCTTTAAAAGTGGTGAGCTGGAATTGGAGCGGAACGGGAAACTTGGCTGGCACAAATTGGACGCTGACGGGTAGTAGC
>Ga0206942_1148_pt2 | contig 18524 bp, 15 predicted proteins | sample Alteio_BWOrgHeat_6_FD_153253 | JGI IMG/M metagenome (GOLD analysis project Ga0206942, IMG submission 153253) | Enriched cells from forest soil in Barre Woods Harvard Forest LTER site, Petersham, Massachusetts, United States -... | ecosystem: Environmental > Terrestrial > Soil > Temperate forest > O... | reverse complement strand
CATTTACTTAAGTCCAGTGTCTCCGCATCAACACAATGGGCAGCAAATGCGGTAAATGTAGCAAGGCTAGGTCTTGTACCTGCAAAATCAAGTTGTTTGAAGTACCTTGGAGATCTAATATCCCAAAGCGTCCCGCAACTTGAAAGAAAGGCAATGGTATCCCTAACGTTTAGATAACTTGTAAAAAGAGCTACGAGATCTCTTTGAGGCTGCATAGCAAGAATATGCCAGTGAGCGGGAAAAGGAATTGCTGATGGTGTTGATACTGCTTTTGTTGCCATTTTAAATCTCTTTTGCCTTTAGTTGCTTTTCTCTCTCTTGGAGCACTTTTGATTTGATGGTAAAACTAGGAAATGCAATTGCGACCCAAGGCCATCTCTTTGATAGCTTATCTGCGTGAGGCCCTTGGTATTTTGTTTGAAGCGTCCTAAGAGACGTGCAATGCGGGGCCAACTCAGATAGCCATTCATCTGTCGCAGGTGTTGTTCCCCAGAACTGTAACAATGACAGATGAGGATTCTTTTTTAGCACCTCAGTAATACCCTTTGAAGTTAGCCTCTTACAGTTTTTAAAGCGAAGCTCAATTAGCCTTTTGCAGGATATAGCTAAAGTCATAAGAGCCTCTTCATTTATGCATGGCATCTCAAAAAAATGAGCTTTTTTAAGCTTTGGAGAATTTTGTAAAACTCTTTGAATTCCAGCATTAGTTATACTATCCGGAAGAAATGAAAAGGATATTTTTTTAAGTCCATTTAACTGTCCTATCCCCTCATCTGTAATCGCACATTTGAGCCCTTGAAGGGAGATCTCTTCTAGATACGGGCAGAAAAGGGTTACCGCTTTAAGAACCGTATCGTCTAATTGAGCACACCCAACCATTGTACAAGCTGTAAGGTTTGGAAGTTTACTGACCAATTCAACCATGCCACTGGATGAAAACTGTTCATTTGATCCCAAAGTGATCTCGCTTAAATTCCTGCATCTCTCTAGATGCTTTAACCCCGCATCAGTGAAAAGTGGAGAGGTCGCATCCAGTTTTCTTAAATTTGGACAAAGATCAGCTACAGCCTTTAACCAAACATCGCTGAGGTGTTTGCACCCCTTTACACTAAGGCTCATAATTGCTGGATATCTCCTAAGACACTCTTGAAATTTCTCAAAAGTCACCGTAGCAACCCATGAAAAATCCAAAGTTTGAATAAGCTTATTTTTATCTCTCATGCTTTTGGAAGTAGATAAAAAGGAAAAGACACTTTTTACATCCAAATAACTTAAAGAATGCCCTAATAAATCATTTAATAAATTTACAACTGACATAATTACATTTTTTTATAAATTAATTATAAAAATTATAACAAATGTTAAAGAAAACATATACTTTAAAGAATTATTTACACTTGTAAAAAAAATTTAAGTTTTGCAAGATGGAAAATACTATGAAAAAATCTACTTTGCTTATCTTCCTTTTGCCATTGGCACTTATCGCCTTAAACCCCAATCCTCCCCCGCCTCCCCAGGTGGTCCAAGCAGAGCTAGATAAGGCTGAGCACGACTTCTGGAAAGCAATGGAGATGTTCAACCCCTGGTATGCGGGCCCGCTCCTTACCCCCTCCGCCCACGTTCTAGATCCGGGTTATCTTGTGATCCAGCCCTACATCTTCGTTCTAGATAACTACGGTAAATACAATACGAGAAGACACTCCCAAGATATCCCTAAACTGATCCAAGTAAACCCTCTCTTTCTCGCCCAAACAGGCGTAGTCAAAGGCATAGATGCAACTTTAGTCATCCAAGGTATCTATAACACACAAAATGATGTCCATTCAGGAGGCTATTTAGATACCAAATTTGGTTTTGGCTTTCAAATTGTGAAAGAACAGCCCTACATTCCCGCCGTAAAGGTCGTCTTCTCTGAACTTTTCCCAACAGGTAAATATCGCAACCTAGACCCCGACAAAAATGGACTGGACGGAGTAGGCGGCGGCGCATTCGTCACAAACGTCTCTCTCAACATCTCGAAAGTCTTCTGGTGGGTCATACCAAGCCACCCATTCAACCTGCGCACCTCTCATGTATTTAGCATCCCCTCCAAAGTTCATGTGAAAAACTTCAACTCTTATGGTGGAGGCTTTGGGACCAACGGAAAAGTAAGACCAGGTCAGCAGTACACAGGTGATATTGGTATCGAAGTCAGCATTACCCAAAGCTGGGTCTTTGCAACAGATATCTCCTACTTCTACTTTGGAAAATCCAAATTCAAAGGCACTCCCGGAACAACCTCCTCCGGCGCTCCAGCTACCGTTGGCGGTTCCTTTGGCGATCAGTTAAGCCTCGCTCCCGCTATTGAATACAACCCCTCCAGCAAAATCGGCGTGCTTGGCGGCGTCTGGTTCTCCGTCTATGGAAGAAACACCAGCAACTTCATTGCAGGTGTAGTCAGCTACACCCAAACCTTCTAGGAAGTTAATGAGAATATTTCACTCTTGCGGCCATGTCTTAGGCGGATCTCTTCTGATCGCAGGCACATCCATCGGCGTTGGCATGCTCGCCATGCCCATCGTAACCGGCCAAGGAGGATTCATCCCCGCGTTTGTGATCTATATCCTATGCTGGCTCTTCATGCTCTCCACAGGACTCCTTCTTCTAGAAGTCGCGCTCCAACTTCCCAAAGATATCAACTTCATCACTATGACCAAGCGCATGCTTGGCAACTGGGGCAAAGACACAACATGGGTAGTCTATCTCTTTCTATTCATCACCGTCATGATTGCACACGTTGCAGGAGGAGGCGCGGTACTGAACGAACTCATTGGAACAAGGCTCCCCGAATGGGCAGCGATCGTTCTCTATGTTATTCTCTTCTCACCCGTTGTCTATCTTGGAACCCACTCCGTTGACCGCCTCAACCTCCTACTCATGGCAGGAGTCTTCGCAACCTACCTCTTCTTCATCATTGTTTCTACCAAAGAGATCAACCTCAACCTTCTCACCTACAAAAATTGGGGAAAAGCCTGGTTTGCCCTCCCTGTCCTCTTTACCTCTTTCACCTACCAGGTCATCATACCCACGCTCGTCACCTATATGAATAGAGATGTCCGCAAACTCCGTCTCGCGCTCATCTTCGGAACAACCATCCCGCTACTCGTCTACCTCATCTGGGAGTTCTTCATCCTTGGCATCATCCCGGTCGAAGGACCAAATGGCCTCATCGAAGCTCGAGAACAGGGCCACAACGCGGTCATGCCTCTCGTTCACTTTGTCAATAACCGCTACCTTCTCTGGGTCTCTAAAATCTTTGCCTTCTTCACCCTCACTGCCTCCTATATCGCCCTCTCCCTCGCCTTCGTAGACTTCCTCTCCGACGGCCTCAAGCTAAAAAAGACCCACCTCAACAAATTCTACCTCTGCCTGCTCGTCTTCCTCCCCCCAACCATCATCACCCTCGTCTACCCCAATCTCTTCCTGAAAGCCCTCGGCTACGCCGGCGGCATCAGCTGCGCCATCCTCTTCGGCCTCTTCCCCGCTCTCATGGCCTGGATCGGCCGCTACAAACACCGCTACCCCAAGAAAAACTGGCTCCTCCCCGGAGGCAAGTTTGTTCTATCTCTCTTGATACTATTCTTTGTCTTTGAGTTTGTGATCGAGATCATCGATCATTTTTAATGCTGATTTTGCGTTCTACTATTCTTCCAAATCAATAATATTAACTTGATTTCATAATTCAAATTTTTTCTAGATCTACTAAATTAACATATAATAGATTATAAACTCCCAAAAACAAGAGGAAACATGATGCCTGATGATTTTTATATTGCACTTAGACATTTCATCATAAAACTTGGATCTCTTCTTTTGTTAACACCGCTTTTTGGTTATCTGCTTATGGATGCTATCGACTCAATCGAAAGAGCATGGAAATCGAATAATAAAAAAAGGAAATGGTTAGTATCATGCACATTGTTTTTTCTACTAGCAATTATTGCAGGTTGGCTGCGTTAATTATCTGCTTGCTTATCAGTCAAAAAGGAAATAGTCTCTTACCCGAATACCAAGATTTCCCGAATAAAATATTCGATTTAACAGAGAAGGAAAATGAATTTGCCTTAATTGACAAATTTGCTCAACTTGAGAAGAGTAATAATTCTACAATTAAAGTTACTGAAATTAAAGAAATTGTTCAAAATTTCATTGAAGAATTTAACACCAGATATTCTTGCGCCCTCTCTTTACCTGAAGCCTGCGCTCTCATTAATCAACAAATACCCTCTATGCCAATTTCAAATAAAGATAAGGACTTGCTTAACACATTAATTAACTTTCTTCAATCTTCTAATCAAGAAGAGCAAACCAAAGCAATATCTCGGTTTTACCAATCTGCGTTCACTCATGAAGAAATGTGGCAAGGGAAAAAAAATAAGAAAGATAAAAAGCAAGCTAAAGGCATCCCAGAACTTCCAGCAAATGTATATATTGGGGCCCTTGAATTACTTACAGGAGCCTTAATATGCATTGTGCCTTATCCCGGAGCTTGGCGAGTAGGAGTAGCAGTGATGGGAGATGGAACACGCCGTGTTATTGATGGATTTGCACAAGCTTCAGATGAAAAAAGACAAAATCCTAATAATATTTAATCTAATTTAAAAAAAAATATAAGTTAATAAATATCAACAACTTATAGATGACTATAATACGATATATCGTAAAATAGTCGCAACCAAAATACGATATATCGTAAAATGGTCATATGAAAAGGCTATATCAAGAACTGATCCATCAGCACCTTTCAACTCTTCGTCAGATGGTTTTTTTAATGGGACCAAGACAAGTAGGAAAAACCACTGTAAGCTTAGAATCTGCAGAAGTATGGCCAAAACATTATTACTTCAATTGGGATAACCCTGCAGAAAAACTTCTTTTTATAGAGGGTCCCAATGCCATAGCAAAACAAGCCGGTCTAGAAGAGTTATCAGAAGATAAACCAATCCTAATCTTCGACGAAATACACAAATACGGCAAATGGAAGAATTTCCTAAAGGGCTTTTTTGATCTATATGAAAAGAAAACAAAGATCATTGTAACAGGAAGCGCTAGGTTAAATATCTACAAAAAGGGCGGAGATAGCCTAATGGGTAGATATTTCTACTATCGCATTCATCCCCTCACCGTAGCTGAAATTACCTCACCTACTTTAATTCCCAATGAAATCCGAGAACCATCACCAATAGATCCTGGTGACTGGGCAGCTCTGTTGGAACATGGGGGATTTCCTGAACCATTTATTCAAAGGTCAAAAGCCTTCTCTAAACGCCTTCGTGCTATTCGCAAAGATCAGCTATTTAAGGAAGACATTCGCGATGGAACAAGAATCCAAGAATTAGGGCAACTTGAAATCTTAGCAGAGCTACTTCGTAAGCAAGCTGCAGAATCAATGGATTATCAATCCCTCTCAAAAAAAGTAGGGGTTTCTATTGATACCATTAGAAGATGGCTCGAAGTACTAAAGTCTTTTTACTACTGCTTTTCTATCCAGCCCTGGTCAAAAAATATCACCCGTTCCCTAATTAAAGAGCCAAAACTCTATCTTTGGGACTGGTCATTAGTAGACGAAGAAGGCCACCGGAATGAGAATCTTGTAGCAAGCCATCTTCTGAAAGCAACACACTTCTGGTCCGACCGAGGACTTGGTGAATATGGTCTTTATTATTTACGGACTAAAGATAAAATCGAAACAGACTTTCTCGTAACCAAAGATAAAAAACCCTGGTTCCTTGTCGAAGTTAAGACAAAAGCAAAAGGACTTTCTCCCGCACTCTACCATTTTCAAAAGGAAACTGCAGCACCCCATGCTTTCCAAGTAGCTTTTGATCTCCCTTTTGTGAATAAGAACTGCTTTGAAGAAAAAGGCCCTATTCTAGTGCCTGCACAAACTCTTCTATCGCAATTGGTCTAAATATTTCACATAATAATGCAGTCGTTTTTCTCAGCTGCTTTCGTGAGTGTGTGCCCCAATCGTGAATTCATATTCTTAACAAGTTGAAGAGCAGTGAAACCTTCATTATTTTTCACACTAATCAAACAACCGGCTTCAAGCAAATCCCGAGCTACAGCTGCTCCATCAAGCGGATTGTGTTTTGCTACAACATGAAGAGGAGTTTCATTTAGTAGCGTTACCTTATGCGCTAAATTTTTATCCCTTTTCAAGAGTAGCTGGACAACTTCGCAGTAGCCTTTTGCAGCAGCAATATGCATTGCATTTTCACCCTTCTTATTTACTGCATGAATATTTGCTTTTGCCTGCAGTAGGACTTCACATTTTTCTTTAGGTGATCTATTACGATGACAACCGGCTGCCAACAGTAATGAAGTGTTCCCATCTGCATCTGGAGTTTCAATAAGATGGGAATGTGTTGTTAACAGTTTTTCTAGTGCAGAAGCGCCCGCATTGCTAGCACAGCTAAGAAGATCATTCTTATCAGGTTTTACTTTTTCTGTAACTTTAGGTGCAGGTTTAGCTGGCGGCTTCTTTTTCTCTTCTAACCCTACCTTTACCCCTTGGCGCGCTAATAGTTGCTTCCTCACATCTCGATCGATCCATCCATCTACTAAAAAAAGCTGTCCTAACCACTGGGCCAACTCCCTTTCTTGAGAAGAAGGCTCCCTATTCAAATTTCCGGAGATCTCACCCACTTTGCTCATAAAAAGACCATAAAGAGGAATATCAGAACTCACCCTAGGATCATCCAGAAGCGCAGTTAATACATGATATAGACCCGCAAGAGGAGGCGCCCCAACTGACGGAGCCTTTGGAAAATCCACACCCAATTCCACAACAAATCGTTCCAGCACCTGTTCTTTTCCACCTACTACAAACTCATCGCACATTGGCTCCTGCCTATCATCACAGGCATGATACTCCATCCACTCAGGATCACTAGGATCAGTAGATGCAACAGGTGCATAATGCATATTATAACTATCCACCAAACCCAAACCCTCAAGCCTACTCATATCTGATCCAATTTCAGGAAAGGGCTTGTCATTGACTACAGGATAAGGACGCCTTCCGGAAACAAAATTGATAAGAACTGTCTTACCATAAAGAGATGCATACCTTAAATCATTCGTAAAATAGATCCCGTCTCCAAACCATCCAGAATCCCTGCTCTTCTTACCAACACCGCCTTCTAACGGCCCATGAAAATGCTCATGTTTGCCCCATCTCTGAAACCCATTCGAACAGATCAATTCCCAATGATCGCTACCATGCAAAAGCGGCAGAACAAAAACCCCCTTAACCGCCTTCTTTACTCCCTGACTAACCGTGCAGACATTTGAAAAATCCTTACTAAAATCCTCAAACCTCTGCATTACTCTTGCTCTCAAAGCTTTTGGCTCATGCTCCTTCCAAGAATCTCCCGGCAACCTAGCAGCTTCCCTCTCCATGTTCCTTAAATTTGCCTCAAAAACCATCGCATGGTCAGGATTGTCCACGCACATGATCTTAGCAACCCCCCTCCCCGCCGGTAGCTGCTTCCTCACTAGCTCCACCACAAACCCAAACTCCTTATCTCCCTGTTCCACCACACAAGCCCTAAACCCCATCTCCCCATGCTCCTTCAATCGCTTCCCCAATCCCGGGCTTAACTCCCAAGGCCTTTCACGATCATGAAGTAATCTATAAACCCCACCAGAAGTAGGAAGTGCTGCTTTAGAACCAACTGCTGCCATAGAAACTCTTAGCTATTTTTTGGCGAAAAAGTATGCCCTATAGAGAGGCGATGGTCAAGATGGAAAAGGGATTTGAAATAGTTTGAATGAATATTAATTAAATTTGGATACAGTCAGAATAAAAATAATTGATCTGCTGTTATTCCGATCTGCCTGGGAGCATTTCCCAAAGCCATTGGAGATAACCCTTATTTTGTTCGGCTGGAGGATGTTCCTTTACCGTTTCTTCTACCGGAGGAGGCACTAAAGTAATTGGAACCTCAGGAGTTTCTAGTTTCTTTTTCTTAGCTACAGAAGGAGCAAGAGGATACCTAAATTCAACCTGTGGCGTATTATCTTCAGGTGCCTCAATACCAAAGATCTCTAGAAATCTCTTCCGCTCTTCTTTTGAGAGGCACATTTCTCGAGAAAAATAATTAATTAATCTTTTAGAAACAGTAAAAGACCAGCTAGAGTTAGAGACAGTACAACAACTTTTGTCCGTTGAAGGGGCTTGTATCGTAATTCTTTCTTCATCGGGATCAAGCATTTCTTTCCCGAATTCCGCACATCCTCTAACACAGTGATCATATGAAAGTTCGAGATTATATAAAAAATGATAAGGCATCGAGGTTACCCTATCTTCCCCTTGAGAGCTTTTAATAACGATCTGGACCTCTTCTCGTGCAGGTTCATATTTAAAAGGATAAGTAAATTCAACAGGAGCCGAGAGTACTCCAAGGATATATTGATAATCTTCTTTCTTCTTTTCTAACTCTTCTACTGATAAACCATCAAGCCGATATTTTTGTTCTAGTTTTGGCCATCTTTTTTCAATTTCTTCAATCATTTTATTGAACGGGTCCTCTATTTCATAGATCGAAGCAAATGCAGCATAAATCATCTTCATTCGTTTTATATCACGTTCAAAATCGTCCTTACGTACATAAACAGAAATACTATCATCTGATGCATAATATAGATGGTTACGCATGCGCTCCAACCAGTGTTGTAGCGATCTCGAATAATCTATTTTTTTACTTTCATCTGTCTCATTTTGAGACAATAATAACTCAATAGTGCATTCCATATCATATTCATCAGTCGTAATTGGATCCTTTAAAGGAGACCCGGCATCTTGAGCCGCTCTTGAATGATATTGAACAAAAGCTGATTGACCAGATAAATTGATTGTTTGATGCTTATCACCCTTTATTGCAGCAGCAAAAGGTCCGGTCCCATTCTTATATTCCCAGATCCTTTTACCCAAATAATAGATAGAGCAAACCGCAAGAAAGTTTCTCACTATACTTGCAGTAAGACCTATGACAGTAACAGCAGCTAAGCTTATGCCATAAATCAGTCGATAGCCCTGATTTTGCACTGCCCCAGTGGAAGAATATGCTTTCTGGGCCAGCCTAGAATTACGTACCCATGTAATCAAATGAGCAGTATCGTTCCCATAGATCCACTTTGAATAAAAGCAGTTGCTTTCTGCCTTAGAAAGCGGATAGGCAGGGCTTACGCCTGGCCGTATGATGGTACGTTCTCTAGCTGCATTAGTTGCTGACATGTTTAATCTCAATTTAACATTAAAATTATACATCTATTATTAATTAATATCAATTTAATTAAATATAATTAAAATATTTACTTTACGACCTTGATTTTCAAATCATGCTTTTAAAATATTTATTATACATCTAGACACAATAAATAATATTATAAACTAATTATCATATTTTTTACTTTACTTAAATTAAATTCTTAATTACAATATTACTAAATTTTTACTTGTATAGTATTTATGTCGATAAAAGTTAATCCGCTTTTAGATTTAATTCAATCAGCTCAAAAACAAATAGTTTTTGATGACGAAGAGCATGATAACAGAAACGAAGCCCGCCGTAACTTACACAGCATTTGCTATGAAGTAATTGAACGTTTTCAGAAAATGCAAAGAGGACAACAACCAAAAGCAAAAGACACAGATTGGGATGAGTTAGCCCAAAAAATTCACAAATTACACGAGAGAATTGAAACTTATCAAATTAGCAAAATAAGCAAAATAACTGAAGTAGTCCCCTCTATTCTCCTACCAGTCATTCAATCCAATTTTGAAGTAATTTGCTCTGCCAAAGATACTTTAAAATGGACCCAACCAGAGACTCACCCCTCACACGATTTACTTAGGCGCTGTTGTCTAGATCTATTAAATCAGATCGAAGGCATAAGAATACTTTGTCCTGATAAGACAACTAAAAACATAGAAGATATGCAAAGTAAATTAGCATTGATTTTAGAAGAATTTACTCATCTCAGATTACCAACCTTTTTAGAAAAAACATTTACACTTTGCCGCTTGGCATTTTTTTCAAAGAAACTATGCTTGAATAAGTTAGTTATGGGATCAATTTTCTCAAGCATTCTCTTTGGAAAGTTCTATTTAGCAGCGAGTCTTCTAGGCACTTCTGGATTCTTGATCCATAACTTTTTTGACTATAGAACAGCTTCACACACAAAAGAATGGGCGGATAGTTACTTTGCTGAGAATTCTGACGATTCCTACTTCAGATCATGCTTTAAAAGCGGCTTGAGAAATTGCACCCATTGGCTTGCAGATAAAATGATTTTTGTACCCATATCAAGGGTGTATCATCAGTTCATGCAAAAGTTGCATTTTTCTCAGGATGCAAGTCCCTTTTTAAGACTAAAAACATACGGGGGATTTGCAGAGCTATGTAAAACATCCGAAGGACAGAACTTATTAAATTACTACCTAGATTTATCTCCCCCTAAAAAAATTAAAAAACTAGTAATTGATCATGCAACTAGAAAGGGATCTTCTTTAACACCAAGCGATTCTTCTGGAATGCTTCTTGTAAGTGAAAAACCTACAATAACAATTGTCAAAGATAAAAAGGGAAAAGAACTTTGGGAAGAGAGTCCCATTGATTGCACTTTAGGACATGAACTACTGCACTATATGCATTTTCTTGAGGAACCAGAAAACGCTCTAAAATTTAATGCTAGACGTGAAGACAAAAGCCCTTGGCGCTTTAATAACGCAGAAGAAATGTTTACCATCACCGGGCAAGCTAAGGGAGAAAAACCTTATGCCTATTCAGAAAATCAAATTCGAACTGCTGCCGGCAAAAAATTAAGGACCGGTCATTTTCCTTCTGATTTCCCAATAGGCTCACCAGTAGATGCTAAATTAAAAGACGGCTCAACTCCTCTTCACGAAGCTGTTTATTGTGGTGCACTAGACATTATAAAAGATCTCCTTCGTAAAGGAGCTAAAATAAATGCAATTGATGGAATTGGCAGAACTCCTCTCTACCGAGCTTTCCAGTATAAACAATATCATATTGCTGAATTTTTGATACAGAAAGGAGGCATTTTAAATAATATTAAAGAACAAACGAAATCGTTAATTAAAGATAAATTTGATCAAGCACTTCATGACTTAATAAAGAAAAGCAAAAAGGCATTAGTCGAATATATTCTCTCTTCTCCTTATTGCAAAGATCTTATCAACCAAAAAAATAACGATGAAGATAGTCCATTACATATCGCCGCAAACTTAGGCTCAGCGGACATCTGCGAGCTGCTTCTTAGTAAAGGAGCAAAAATTGATGCTATAAATAAAAAAGGAGAAACTGCGCTGGATTATGCTCTAAAAAATAAAAGGTATAAAGCAGCTGTTCTCTTAATTGAAAAAGGTGCGAATTTAAAGAAAACCAAAGAGTTTGGAAACATTCTTCATGAAGCAACAATGATCGGCAATAAAGGGCTAATTCGAGCTATTCTCACATCACCTTATGGCAAGGATCTCCTCAATAGATATAACTGCGATGGCTTGACTCCTTTACACTTAGCTATTCAAGAAGGCCAACATCAAATCGCGGAAATCCTACTACAAAATAAAGCAAATGTTAACCTACGAGATAAAGAGGGAGCAACCCCTGTTCATTATGCTGTTTTTCTAGACAGCTCGGAGCTACTACCCTTGTTATGCACCCAAGCAGATCTTGATCTAACTACTAATGCCGGAATGACTCCTCTTCATGTGGCTATCTTGAAAAAGCATCAAAACTGTTTAGAAATCCTTACAGGCCAAAAGAAGGTGCAAATCAATGCTCTAGATAAGAAAGGTAAAACGCCCTTAGATTATGCTGTTGAGAAAGAAAACGCTCCGGCCCAGGCAATCCTTCTTGAACATGGAGCCAAGAAGGCTAATGACCTAAAAAAGGTAAATCCATTCAAATTAGCCTCAGCGCTAATCCCACGAAGAACATTCACACCTACACCAAGAAGGCTAGAAGCTGGCTATATGGTGGCTCCTGCTGGATAGGGCTTCTCAAGGGCTTTGCTAGGGTAAAAGCTTTCTAACTAATAGATACTTACATTAGGTCGGGTTAGAATGATAAAACTTAGAATGCATTCTTGAGCATATGTCATTTCTCATCTAAATACATTGAGCTAGGTTAGTATCAAGTTTTTTTAACTTCAGGAAGTATATATTTTTAGAAGTGGCTTTTTAAAAATACCTTCCACGTGCTTCTTTATAACTCTCTTACTAATAATTCCTGAATCGTCTTCTCATAACAGAGATATCGGAATATTCTCTATGTCTTGAAAACAATTTTATCAGATGAAGTCATATGGTAAAGCATGAGAAGGCAAAAATTGAAGTATCTAATCAGATAATAAGAAAATAAAGACGGTTATGAAGGAGCTTTTTTTAAATAGACTTTGAATATATAACGAAGTTTAAGTGAGCTATAGCTATTTAAATGACAAAACATGCAGAAACTTCTCGTTATAATTTAATTCTCTCAAAAGAACAAAACTTTTGGCAACTTGCAAGCATTCTGACAGTATCTGGCAATTTACCCAATATGACATTGGGTGGAAGGTTACTACGTGAATATTCCCCTGGAACTGTTTTTACATCTATATGTGTAGGAAATCTCATTTTGTGGCTAGTAGGTGTTGTGATTATTTCAATGTCTTATCGTGATCGACTGAATGCTGTTGATAACGCTAAAAAATATATTGGAAAATTAGGAGGGATCTCAGTTGCTCTAGTATTTATGTTTTCTTTTTTGATTTGGTTTCTTGTGCAAATAAACCAAGCTACCCAACCGATTGTTTCGCTATTTCCTGGGAAAGGCGTACTAGCAAACGCGAATATTTTTATTCGATTTGGAGCAGCCGCGGGCTTACTTATTTCGCTTCTTGCAATTGGAGGAGTGAGACTCATCAAATGGATTAATGTTCTGGTATTGCCTTTAATTTTCGCCTACCATTTCTACGCCATTTTTACTTCTACTAATCCACCAGTTTTTACAGGAAATTGGACACTTGCACTTCCTGCAGTCCTTTATACTCTTATTATGCCACTTCCTGGAACTGTAAACCTACCAACATTTTTTCGTTATTCACGCTCATTAGCTGATTCATTTCTAGCTTTAACTCTAATTGCTCTTTTTCAAATTTTTTTACAAACTAGTGGAATGTGGATGAGATTTGATGAAACTATGAATCTCTCATTCTCTGAGTACACAGGGTTTTCGCTATTAGCAAAGTCAATTTTAATAGCATTTGTCCTTTTAATGTTAATTTGCGGAAATTTGGTGAATATCTATTTTGCATCTGCTTCTTGGGAAACCATCATGCCGGTGTTAGGAAAACAAAAGGAATATACAATCATAGGACTTGTTGGAACAGCTGCTTATACATTTATTCAAATTTCTCAACCTATGCTATTTATCGTTACTTTGACCAATAGTTTTATTGCTAGCCTTGGCATTGTTCTTCTGATTTCATTTTTAATACGTATTGTTGTGAAACATAGACCTAGGCCCTTTGGTAGATTTATAAATGGTTTATCATGGCTTGCGGGTTGTATCACTGCTTTTATTTTAACCGCAAAGCACTTTGGTTCAGAAGCTCAAATCATGTTTGTAAGCATGGGGGCTAGTGCCTTATTCTTCCTATTCATTATCTTTATTGAGGAGACACTTTGGTCTATTGGCCATCTTGTCTTCATACAAAAAATCATTCGTTTAGCTTTAAAATTTTTTAAGAGAAATAAAGGAAACGAAAATGGAATCGAATAGAAAATTTATACAAGTCATTGATTGTCAATCAGCTATGCATAAATCTCTTAAAATCAACAAGTTATAGTATTTTTTTTAGATCTAGATTAAAAATTCGATAAGTGCTATAATATAATTATTATTAAAATATTATTTATATATTTATATACAAAATAATTAAAAGGAAATTATGTCCTCTTCTGTTAAAGCAGCCCAATCCTTACTACAAATGCTTCCTTATGAAGCTAGCACTAAAAAAAATAAGGATTTATTAGCCGGACTAAAAGATTATAGTTTGCTCCTAAATGTCTCCCTAGACGCTGTTGAAGCCCTTGAAAACGGAGATCTTGAGCGATTTGATGCTATTGTAGGGGAAAACGCATGTGAAATACGAGCTGTATGGGTTGCTTTAATCGCCAAACAAGGGCTCGACTATATTTCTTCATTAAAAAATGCCCTTAAAAGGGCAGACGCTAGTCTTAAATCTCTTCTTGATAAAAGAACTATCGACAAACTTATGGGATCAGGTAGATCCTTACAGGATGTTATTCAAGATTCTAAACATCAACTCGATATCGCTCTTACATTACATCAAACAGTACTTATCGAATCTTTCCTTCTTACTCAAGTTAGAGCACCTAGAGATCCTAAAGCCCCGCCTTCTATTACAATAAAAAATAAAGCGGATCCAAATAAACTAAAAAAATATCAGAAAGAGGCGACTGGAAAATTTCTTGATGCACTTGTCAGTAAGGTAAAAGGCCAATTATCAGCTCTTTCCGTTCAATTTGTAAGAGAAAGCGCAGCTGAGACTAGATGTGAATCTTTAATAGAAGCTACTTCTACTCAATTAACTTATCTTCAATATTTAACTTGTGTTCCTATGTTTCCTACTTATCAATCCATGATACTAAAAGCACGTAGAGAAGGAATCCCTTTAATTCTTCACGCAAAATTCGTTAATGAAAGATTAGAGACTGAAGATGATGCTTACCTTTATTTCGATGGATCTAAAGATCAACCCTATTTGAGAACAAAACCCTTATCATCTGATTTACTGAAATCAGCTTGGATGATGGAAGGAGTTGTTTGCGCAGATAAAAAAGGCAAACGCTTATCTAAAGCAGAGTGGCTTCAACAAATGGAAGGACAATCTATAGAAAATGTGATCTTAAAAGGCGCTGCTAATCATAGGCAATTTCCCGATGATAGAGTTAACTATAGCACAGATGAATTAGCAAGATATTCACAACAAGCCCTAGAAACCGGATGTGCTTTCGATAACCCTACCCTGTTCTTTATAAACCACGTCTTTCCAGTACAAGTAGGTAAAGTACCCGCCATTGTCAACCAAGTAGGGATAGGGGCTTTACCAAAGCCTTGTGAATCTAGCACTCTTACTGTTTTTGGATCAAGTGGTACTCCTTATAGTAAATTCTCTCCTAAACAGTTAGCTCCTTATGTCCCTTCTCCAGCTTGATCTTCCTTCTTAAACCTTTTTGAGATCAGTGCCAAAGAGCATACAAGTAATACTAATATTACTCCTGTGACAAGGGAAGGCATTGCGGTGAAAATTACCCCAGAGTATTGCAATACATTCACTACGGTTGCAATTCCCCATGCAAAAAAATAGATTTTCTTTTCCCGTTCTAAAGGGTGTCTCTTTCTAAAGATTTGAAGAAGATACGCTATAATCAAAACAATACAAAAATTCACTAGTGAACTATCCGAAATATCCAAAAGAAACTTTAAAGAAAGCACATTAGTAATAAGGATAAAAATGGTTGTTAGCAGGAGTCCTAGGATCAAATACTCCTGTCTTCCGGCTAATTTAGGCGCCACAAGTTCCCATCCAACCGATGCTGAATAGACATTAGATACATTAGCGCTGATAGAGGAAAAAAAGATTAACAGGACTAAGAAAACTCTCGCGAGTGCTTTTGCGGCAGCAAACTCCTCTATTGTTTTAATACCAAACCAAGGCTCAATAACTGAGCCAAGAAACAGCCCTCCAAACCCTATCCCTAAGCTTACCAATTGAATCGCCGCCAATGCCCATAAGGAGTTCCGTTTGGATGCACTATGCCTAAAGAAAGTAGGAAGATCCGCTGTTACTCCTAAACTAGTTCCTAAGATAAGAGGAAGCCCAGATAACGAAATCCCTGTCATAGGTACAGCTGGGATCGCAGGACCGGAAACTAAAAGTACCCCAACAAAAGCTACTAAAAGGATAGGTAGTGTTAGGATAGCTAACCATCTTAAAACCACTATTCCTTCCATACATAGAAGTGTGCTACATATTCCGAGAGCTACGCTTGTTTGTATAAAGCGGTTGATTTGCGGCTCCTCAATAGGGATTAAGTAAGTAAGCGCATTACTGGCCAATGTTGTTTGGACAATGAACCAAGCAAGGGTAGCAACTAATAGAAGTATTGCAATAAAGTAGCTACCAAATTTCCCAACATAATCCCTCGCTATATCCAGAGTGCTCTTTCTTCCTGTAAAGCTCATAGAAATAATTCCCCAGCGAATAAGCCAGAGAATGATATTGCCTAATATCAAAGTAATTGAAGCACTGAGAAAGTTGTTGGTCTGAATCACCATTACACTTGAAGCCAAAATAGGCAAGCTGACCATACCGGTTAACTGGATCGCAGCTAAATGCCAGGCTGATTGGTGAATATCGGGTAGCTTATGGTGAGGGTGGTTATTGGTCATGGATTACTAGTATTGTTTCACTTACTAGTAATCAAAATAGGGCTAGAATGTCAAGATGGCAATATTACGATCGACATTTATGAATCCATCGGCATTCATTAATTTTTAAATTTTGAGTACTCAAACACCTCAAGAACTTCATGAGCAAGCACCTGAAGCTTTTGCCAATCTGGATTGGACAATACATTCTCAGGGTTTGTTATCTTGAATGGTGTTTTATTGAGTTGGGATCGAAATCGTTCCAAACAGACAATTTGCACTTCAGTAAGATCAAACTTCTGAGCATATTCATCTATGAAGTAATCAAATTCGCAGCCAGTATACAAGCATTCATACATATCTAAAGGGGTAGACCAAAATATTTCGCTTTTATCTATCCACATCCGCCTTTGCTGATCTTCATTTGAATAAGCAGCTATCTGATAGAGAATATACTGCAACCACCATTCCTTGTCTTCAGGCTGATATTTAATTTTCCCAAAAAAGTCTAACACCTTTTGAGCCATTTTTTGTATTTTGTGCCATTCGGGATCATCTAGCACTTTTGATTCGTCAATACAGAAAGGAGCGTTAATGGTATAGATTTCTGTATTATCTATGTATTTATCGATAGCATAAACAAAATCAGATAGTGCTGTTTTTTGCTTCAAAGAGAGACCGAATTCATCTGCTTTTTCGTTAATAAATTCGTTTAAGCAACTATCATCAAATAGTTTGCACATCATTTCTTCAAATGAACAAGGATAATATACTTCGTTTCTACGCCAAGCCCTTTCTTGATAGTCTCTGTTCGCGATTCTTTGCAAAGACCCAAGAATGTTTTTTATCCAAAGGTTCTTCTTAATCATATACTCTCATCTTGGTTGAGGAGCAGATGGTGTTATTGGATAATATCCAAGAATCCATTGGTACTCCGTAATTCTCCCAGGCGTATTCTATTGCACATTCTAAAGAATCCAGCAGGAGATCTTTAATGCATTCATGATTTTTAAAGATATATAGATAAAAACCAACCTTTGCATCTCTCTCAATTACTAAATTGAGTGATTCATTATTTGAATGCCACATTAAGGATTTTAGATTTTCAAGATTCATTTAGATTAGACATCTTCTGTAATTAGCTTAATGATCCTAGGATGAAAGCTCTGTAAATTGTTCTCATCATAAAGGCAAACAGTGATCTCTTTTTGATAGTTTTCGCTTGAGCAATGTAGGTGATGGATTTTTGGATTGGCTAACAATTGATTGAGATCAGCACGCAATTGGATGGCCTCTTCTTTTGTTAATAGAAGAGTCACATTATTGATTTTTTTGTCCGAGTCCTCGTCTAAAATTCTCATAAATATTCTAGTGTTAGATGTTCAAAAAAGAAAAAAACATTAACAGGGGTCTTGAGGATTTATATCAGTTCTTGTTCGTATTCCGAGCAAATCCTCTTCCGGATTGAAATCTGCTAGACCTAGTTCATCCGGATCAATATCAAAAACCCAAGCTTCATGCTTTATAAGCGAAAGTATCGAACAATATGCCATAAGAAATCCTTGATTGAAATCATCATTTCCAACATCCCGATTATCCGCATCTTTTTTTGCTTCTATTGCCCAATCTTTTACTATCGATATAAAGTCAATAAGACATCCTTTAAATTTTTCGTTAAAATTTAAATTAATTAAACTTTTATTAATATCTTGATCTTTCACGCACAATACTAAAATTAAATTAATTCTATATTCAATTCATCAAATTACTTAATGAAGAATTTATCGATTAAAGATGTAAGCAATTTCCCTACAGGAGTAAGTTCATATTTTTCATCAAAACCTTTTACCTGAAGTTCATTGCTACATAAATCACGAATCTCATCAGCCTGTTGCTCATGCACATGTAGGGAATATTTACCCTTTTCTTGTTTGGTAAAAATCAGAACAAGATGAGGATTATTTATAATAAAGAATTCTTCTGAGAGGAATTCATATTCATTTTCATTAAGAG
>Ga0206942_1176_pt1 | contig 18568 bp, 19 predicted proteins | sample Alteio_BWOrgHeat_6_FD_153253 | JGI IMG/M metagenome (GOLD analysis project Ga0206942, IMG submission 153253) | Enriched cells from forest soil in Barre Woods Harvard Forest LTER site, Petersham, Massachusetts, United States -... | ecosystem: Environmental > Terrestrial > Soil > Temperate forest > O... | reverse complement strand
CCATCGTTACAGCAGGCGTTTCCATATCGGGAATATCAAAATCGGGAACTAAAATTACATCAGCTTTCAGCTTATCCTTCAATTTTGGAAGAACTTTGGTAAATCCGGCGCTTGCTGACTCCTCTTCCCCTTCAATGCAGATCTTCAGATTGACAGGCAGCTTCTTTTGCAGCTTCATAAGAGCCTTCACTGCCATTAGGGAATAAAAAATCTGACCTTTATTATCTTGAGCGCCTCTTGCAAAGACCGTATTTCCTACCAGTTTTGGCTCAAAAGGATCGCTCTCCCACAGCTCCAATGGATCAACGGGCTGAACATCATAATGGCCATATAAAAGCACAGTGGGAGCATGAGGGCCTGCGTTTAAGTTTTCCGCGTACACCAACGGATAGTTTGGTGTTTCAATCAGTTCGCTCTTTAGCCCAGCTTCTTTGATTAGCTCTAGAAGAAAATTCGCGCAAGCAAGACTGTCTTTTTTATGACCCGGATCAGTGCTGATGGACTTAAATCTAAGGAAGGAAAAAAGATCGTCCTTCAACTTGTTTTCGTTAGATGTGTACCACTTTTTTAAATCAGTTAAGCTAGTGCTCATAAAAATCTCATTTAATTTTAAAGATACAAAACTTTCCCTTTTCTATGAAAGACTATCGCAAATTATCTTAAAAAAAATTTTACGGCTTTTCATTAACTGAATCTTTATCCAAAATATCTCCCTTCATAACGAAAGGATCCCTATGCTGAATCCAGTTTCCTTAGGGGAAAAACCAACTCTCCCTTTAGTTTCAAATACCCTAAAAGCACTTGTTCCTGCTGAGAAAAATATAACGCTCCTTCACGCAAATAGCGTGCTAAGGCCAGCAGCAAATAACATTGGTCTCATCATTGTCGGTATTTTTTCTGTTCTTGCTCTTCTCTATGCACTCCTTCGTTATCTATTGAACTCTTGGGCCAGAACAAACTACCCAAAAGAGATCTTCTTAAATCCCTCTCTTCCTAAAGAGCTCGTTCTTCTCCGCCAAAATGCGAAGCTTCATGAAAAGATCGAAGGGGTCAATAAACAGCATGGCCTCTCCCTAAACCCCTACTCCCTTCATCCCTCTTTTTCAATGAACAACGAACCACAGATAGAAGTGATGGACATGAAGGGCGGCTCATGGAGGTTTCCTTTAACTGAACCGGCTGATCACGAACTGATCGATCTTCATAAAGCCTATTTTGACCGTTTTCAAGGCACAACTAAACCAAGAACAATTGATCATGACCCAACAGGTCAAAGTGCGGATGCTCTTCGTTTAGAAAACAGAAGATTAAGAAACTCTCTTGATAGCGCCAATAAGGATATAAGAGAGCTGAGAGGACGTCTTGGCAATAGCCCACTGCAACGCAGATTAGACGAACTCTTAGATCTTAATACAAAATTGCAAAAAAAGATTGATGGCCTTCAAACCGAAAATGATGCCCTAACAGATCGAGCAACTCAAGCTGAGAAAGAAGTATCTAGGCTTTCTAAAGAAAAAGATCAGCTTCTAGACATAGTTGATGGAAATGTTCATAGAATTGAAGAACTTGAAAAAGATAATGCACATCTAACAAAGAAGTTAAGTGAGGCTGAAAGTGCTCTCAAACCTCTTGAGGATCGTCTAAAAGCCCGAGGCGAGGAGATAGATCGCCTTGCAAAACGAGAAAGACGGCTTATTGGCCTATTAAAAGAGGCGGATCAAGATCTTCGAGCAAAAGATGCAGCAATCCTAGAATGGGAAGCGGAACTCAATGTTGTAGAGGAATTGTTAGGAAACGCCCGTGAAGATATTAACAATCTGACCAATGAGCGTAACGAACATCTTGATCTCATTGACGATCAAGAAAGAAGGATCAGAGAGCAACAAGCTGAGATTGATGCTCTTACTAATGCAAATGAAGGCAATCAGAGGCAAATCCAGCATTTACTAGAGCAAATGCGAGCCCTTCAAGAGCAAAATGCTGACTATGAACTGACTTTGCGCTCCGATGACGACAAGCTTTTTAGAAGGCAAAAAACAATTGATGCTCTTACCACTGAAAATGAACGCCTTCGAGAACAACTTGCAAACGCTTCAGATAAGCCCGCTCCTACTCCTGATATTGACGGTAATAAAAGTGTACCACCCTCCGGCCTCGATCAAACCGATGCTCTCACTAAGCAACTAAAACAACTTGAAAGCGAATTACAACATCTGAGAGCTCGCGAAGCAGATGCTCAAAAGAGAGCATCGACTGCAGAAGAAGATGGTAAAGCTAAACAAACTCAAATTACAGCACTTGAAGAGCAATTATCCAAACTGCGAGAGAGTTTAACTGAAGCTCAAAGACATGCATCAGATGCTAGTAGTAAGCAATCACTCCTTGATGAACAGCAAAAACAAATCTCTGAACTTAGAGAGCAAGTAGCCTATGCAAATCAAAAAGCTGAAAGTTTACAAACTGAGTTAGAAAAAGAACAAGCAGCCAGAAAGCAAGCTGAACAACTAGCTCAAACTCTTCAAGGCAGAATCACCGAACTCGAAGCGCAAAATAGCTCAATAACTGCAGAGCTCAGGAATCTAAGGGATGCCGAAGCTCAAGCTCAAGTAACTGCTCAAGAATTAGCTAAAGCAAACCAAGAACTTAACAAGAGAGCGACTGATGCTGAAAGCCTTGCTAAAGCAAGAGAAGAGGAGGCTCAAGCTAAACAACAACTCCTAGATGAGAAAGAGAAACAATTAGCTCTGCTTAGAGAAGAAGTTAATGCTGCAAATAAAAAAGCTAATGAATTAGATGTTCTACTAACAAATGAAAAAGCTGCTAGAGCCCAAGCTGAAGAGCGCAATAAAGCGCTTGAATCTGAGAATAAATCACTGATGGAACAAGTAGTTCAATTAACCGATAGCGAAGCAGAGGCCAGAAGAAAAGCCAAGGCGTTAGAGAACGAGAATCGAGACCTCTCTCAAAGAGTATCTCAAGCTGAAAGCCTTGTTAAATCAAAACAACAACTCCTAGAGGATAAAGATAGAGAATTAGAAGACGTTAAGGAGAGGGCAAAAAAACTAAACGAAGCGCTACAAACACAAAGTGCTCAGTTAGCATCTCAGAATGCATTGCTATCTCAGCAACTTAATGAAGCGCTAGAAAAGCTAAAACAAAAAGATGGAGCCGGAGCTGGAGGTACTAGTCCCAAAGCCGGTGGAAGCGGTTCGGGTGATGATACCGAAGACCTCAAAACTCAAATCGCTTATCTTTCTAGTCAGATGACAATTATGCGAGATGAGTATGAATCTGATCGTAAAAAATGGGTAGAGACAGAATCGACGCTTCAAGAAGAAATAAAACGGCTAAGAAGTCAACTCGACCAAGCGCCTGCAAGTAGGCCTACTTCACCAGACCAATCACCAAAACATGCAACTCAGTCTCAAGCAACCGGGATTGATGCAGAGACACAATATGATGTGGGTGATCTTGGTTATAAATTGCTAACTCACGGTGAATATACTGGTTGGATTAATGAACGCTTAAGGTTTACAGAGACTGAAGCTGCATTGAGAAAAGCTAATGAAGAGCTACAACAATTACGAAATGAAAATCAAAAATTAAAGTCTTTTAGTGAAACTTTAGAAAAGAGTTTTGAAGAAGCAAGAGAAACTTTCGCCGCAAGGCAAGAAAAAATCACTCTATTGGAAGAAGAAGCTGAAACTGCAAGAAAAACAATTGAGCAACTTAATACGGATGCTGAACGACTCTTACACGCAAAAACAGCTGCAGAGAAAGAGAGCTCTCAATTGAAACAGAAAATGGATAGAGCAGAACAAGCCTTAGCTCAAGCCCCCTCTGCCCAAGGAAAAAAAGCGCTTACTTCAAGAATTTCAAGCAGTGAGGGTGAAGATGAAGGCGAATCACCTCTTACCCCTCAACCGAAAAAAGGATCTCCCGGCCATGATGCCAGGTCTTTAGGAACAAAATTATCTGAAGAGCTTACAGCTGCAGCTGAAGAGAGAGAAAAACTAGAATCTGCATTTGAAGTAGAAAGAGTTAATTGGCGACGAGAGTTTGCTAGTTTAAGTGAAAAAATAGCTGAACTTGAAGATCGAAATAAAACTCTTGCACAAGCGAAACAAGGGTATTTACAGGAGCTACAGAAGGATCGTGCCGTACAAGATGATTTTAATGCAGATGCAGAGGACAGAATTTCTGATTTAACAGGTAAAAATAGAGTACTTAGAGCAAGTGCAGGAGACTCCGCAGCCCTTCCTCGTCATCAAAGAGGTAAGACCCTCGGGGCAAAAGATAAACCTACTGCAGCTGATGCATTACACCTTGGGTTTGAAAATGAGAGATTGCAGCTAGAATTGGAGGCTGCTAGAAAAATATATAGCCAAAAAGAAGAAGAAATTGGGGCTTTAGTAACCGAAAATGAGCAATTGAAAGAGGCTTTGAGAGACGCTCTTACAAAAGCCGGATATCAAGTCCCTGAAAGTGGTGCAGGATCATCCTTATCAAGTGCCTTGTCACCTTCGCCTGCATTACCAGAAGATCCAGCAGATAAAGATTCCGGTTAAGAGTGAGAGTCGATAGTCTGTTCTACTTGGTTATCGAAAACATTTTGTGCGCTTTCAATGAGATAGGCGGCTAAGCATTCATCCCCATCATAGGACATTTCCACTTCCATCTTTCCATCTTCGGTGGGCTCGCCGCAAGTGATGAGCACGTAGGCGACGTTATTTTTGCTTAAAGTTTTTTTGATGCTCTGAAGAGAGATGTCTTTTGAATTTTTTCCCTTGCGCATCATTTTTAGGTAAAGTTTTGTCATACACGGCTCAAATTGAATTTTCCTTCCAGAAGTATTCCAGAAGCCATTTTTGAAGTTCTTCCCAGATAGATGACACAAACCGAAATATTATGCAATTGAAAGAATAGAGCCTTGTGGAAAAATGAAAAATAGAGGATACTTTTCCACTCGGAGTTTTATATGGCATTTGCTAAGAGAATTATTCTTTTTCTAGTCGTAAACTTTCTTGTCATCGTTACGATTTCTATTATTTTAAATCTACTTCATGTCCGTCCTTACTTGGAAGCTTATGGCCTCAACATGCCTGCTCTTATGATTTTCTGCTTAGTTTGGGGCATGGTAGGCGCATTTATCTCTCTTGCTCTTTCTAGGAAGATGGCCAAATGGGTGCTGGGTGTTAAGGTAATTCCCGCTAACACAACAAACCCTGACTCTAAAGAGCTATTGAATATGGTCAGGGAACTTGCAGATGAGGCAAATATTCCTATGCCTGAAGTTGGCATCTACGAGTCCAGAGAAGTAAACGCATTTGCTACTGGCCCAACGAAAAAAAGATCCCTTGTTGCAGTATCTACCGGCCTTCTTGATAAGATGAAAGAGAGCGACATCAAAGGTGTTCTTGGCCACGAAGTTTCGCATATTGCAAATGGCGATATGGTGACCATGACCTTGCTGCAGGGCATTATCAATGCATTTGTGATGTTCCTTGCGAGAGTGTTAGCTTTTGTATTTTCAGGATTTGGTAAAAATAGTGAGAGATCATCAGGATCCTCCTACTTTAGCTACATGATCTTAGTCTTTCTTTTTGAGATCGTCTTTATGGTGTTGGGATCCATTGTTATCGCAACTTACTCTCGACGTAGGGAATTCAAAGCAGACCTAGGCGGTGCAAAGCTCGCAGGAAAACAAAAGATGCTAGGAGCTCTCCAGGCTCTTAGGGTCCTCTCAGAGATCCGTGACCCAAGGACTGAAAAATCTTCTATACAGGCCTTTAAAATATCTGTCCCCGGTAAAAAAGGATTTATGTACCTTTTTGCTACCCACCCACCTATTGAAGAGAGAATCGAAAGAGTCCAAAAGCTCAAAATAGCCGAGTAGGTTATACTCTCCCCCACTATGAGTAAAACTATCATTGTGGGAATGTCCGGAGGGGTAGACTCCTCTGTCACTGCGCTTCTTTTAAAAAGAGAGGGCTATCAGGTCATTGGCCTCTTCATGAAAAACTGGGAAGAGAAGGATGAGAACGGGGTATGCACCTCTACCAAGGATTATGAAGATGTTGCTAGAACCTGCGATCTTCTTAAAATCCCCTACTATTCGGTCAATTTTGTAAAAGAGTACCAATCTTTAGTTTTTCAAGAATTTCTTAACGAGTGCAAGCTTGGTCTAACTCCTAATCCCGACGTTTTGTGCAACAGGGAAATTAAATTTAAAGTTTTATTGGACAAGGCCCTCTCTTTGGGAGGAGACTTCCTAGCCACTGGCCATTACGCAAGGACTCAAGATGGTCTTCTTTTGAAGGGATCTGATCCTGATAAGGATCAAAGCTATTTTCTTCATGCTGTACCATCTTCCGCACTAAATAAAGCGCTCTTTCCTGTAGGCCATCTGAAAAAACCCGAAGTAAGAAGAATTGCCAAAGAAGCTGGCATTCCTGTCCATGATAAGAAAGACTCAACAGGCATCTGTTTTATTGGGAAAAGGAATTTTAAAGGGTTTGTCTCAGGATATTTGGGCTTTACTCCAGGCCCAATGGTCGATCTAAAAGGCAAAATGTTAGGAGAGCATGACGGACTTGCTTATTACACTATCGGGCAAAGAAAGGGCCTTATGCTGGGCGGAGAGGGAGAGCCCTGGTATGTTATGGGAAAAGATACGGTGAACAACCGGTTGATCATCGACCGCGGCAAAGAACATCCTGCCCTCTATGCAGAAGAGCTCTTTGCTAAAGATCCTATCTGGATAGGCAAGTCTCCCAAAGAGTTTCCTTTTTCTTGCACAGCCAAGATAAGATATAGGCAAGTGGACCAGAGCTGCACAATCCTAGACAACAAAGATGGAAAGCTAAGAGTGCGATTTAAAGAGGCGCAAAGGGCGATTACTCCCGGCCAGTCGATCGTGTTTTATAATGGGGATATCTGCTTAGGCGGAGCTAAGATCCTATTTGGACAAAAGAATCCCGGCGTTTAAGAGTTCGATCACCTTTCCGTTTTCAATAATAAATACTTCATCCGGATGAATCGATTCGCAAAGCTTTTGCAAGCTCTCTTTTTTCAGAACAATGAAATCTACTTCTTGCAAGGATGAGAGAAGGTTGACCATCTGAGGATCCGGATTCATATCTTTCAAATAGAGGATCAGAGTCCTTCCCTGATCTTTGGAAAGTTCTCTAATCGTATGGATCAAGGAAAGAGATAGGCCGCTAGTAGTATCAACACCAAGGACAGTATAAGACTGGCCTTGCAAAGCTTGCTGTAGGGCAAAGATATGGCTCTCTTCAAAGATCTTATTTTCGGAATCATACTCTAATAATCTTTTCGCAAGTTCAGAAAGAGAGATCCTTGCGCAGCCGATCCTTTCAATCGCGATGCCTGCCGCGATATTGGCAAGTTGAACTGCAGGAGTTATTTCAAGGCCATTCGCAATAGACGCGCTCAGCATAGCAAGGACGGTGTCCCCTGCTCCCGTTACATCTTTTACTTCTTTTGAGTGGACAGGGAAATCAGATCGCTTGCCATCTTTTTCAAAAAGGGTGATTCCTGCTTCAGATCTCGTAATGACCAGTTTATCCGCCTCTGATTTTGAAAGAAGGATTTGAGCTACTTTGTCTAAAGGCTCTGCATCTGCAGCTTTTGCTGCTGCATAGGCTTCTAATAAATTGGGTTTGATCAGATAGGCGCCTTTATATTTGGAAAAATCCTGTCCTTTTGGGTCTACAATTACCGGGATCTTTTTTTTATGGGCCTCTTTAATGATCTCTTCAAGAAGAGTTCTCGATAAAAAACCTTTTGCATAATCAGAGATAGCAACAATTTGCATATCTTCAAGGAGTGAGGAAAACTTATGGACAAAGAGCTTTTCATAAACTTCCGGGAGAGTCTCCACTCTTTCCATATCGACCCGAAGGATCTGCTGTGATGAGGCAATGAGACGTTTTTTAACCGGGGTCTTATATCCCTTCTGTACAATTAAACCGCTTGTGTTGACCGACTCAGACTCAAGAGCGTTTTTTAAAATCTCTCCATCTAAGTCATCTCCAATCCTGCCCATGGCGGTCACAATGCCGCCTAATGAGATCAAACCTAGACATACGTTTCCTGCGCCTCCCGGACGGGACTCTACTTTCTCAACATTCATTACAGGAACAGGCGCTTCAGGAGAGATGCGCTTCACCTTTCCTGTCATGTAGGTGTCCAGCATGAAATCTCCTACGACCAGCGCTTTAAAGGATTTAAAACGGCTGAATGTACCGGAGAGTTTCACCATCTAGCCTCTGGGAGTAGGTATTGGTTTACGTATTCATCAACGGCATCTTCAATTGATGTCATGGAGAAATTAGGAAAGATCTTTCGAAATTTGGTCATATCGGCACAAGTATAATTTTGGTACTGTTTCGCTAGCTGCGGAGACATATCGATGTATTGAATGTTAGTAGGTTTCTTTAGAGCTTGAAAGAGTGCTTTAGCTAAGCGGTTCCATGTAACAACTTCTCCCCTACCAATATTAAAAATACCGTGAGCTTCCTTATCTAAAAATTCACAGGTCATGCGAACTGCGTCTTTGACATAGATAAAGTCACGCACCTGTTCACCATCTGCATACTTTTCAGGCTCCGTAGACTTATAAAGGGAAATTAATCCCTCTTTTTGCACCTTGCCTGCCATCTTCAAGATCATCGAGGCCATCTCGCCTTTATGATACTCGTTTGGGCCGAAGACATTAAAGTATTTTAAACCCACTACTTGTTGCAAGAGTTTTTCTTGCTCCAGCCAGAGATCAAAAAGATGTTTGGAATAGCCGTAGAGATTTAACGGTTGAAGAATGCCAAGTCCTTGATGATCATCTTTAAAACCTAAAGAGCCGTTCCCATAAGTTGCAGCAGATGACGCATAGATGAACTTCTTATTATGCTTAAGAGCAACCTCGGCAAGTCTCAAAGAAAAACGGTAGTTGTTCTCTAAAAGATAGTCGCCGTTTCTCTCTAGAGTATTACTGCATGCGCCCAGATGGATGAATGCTGAGATCTCTTCCTCTCTTCCTTTCAGATAGTCGAAAATCTTATAACGGGAAACAAAATCAGAAAAGCGCTTCCCAACTAAGTTTTTCCATTTGTCTGATTCTTTGATATCATCCACTAAAAGAAGATTGGTCTTTCCAAGATCATTTAAATGGCGTACAACACCTGATCCAATGAAACCTGCTGCGCCAGTGACTACAATGAAGGGTTCTTTATTTTTCATCTCAATGAATGTAGCAAAAAATCAAAAAGAATGAAAAATAAAAAATCCCCTTCTTCCAATCATGGAATAAAGGGGATGATATGTTTTACAAAGTTTTAGAGACCGATCGCAATAAGATAGGCTTTGGCATCTCTAAATTGTTCGACCACTTTAGCAATACCCATGTCTTCGCATGCTTGACGAATGAACTTGTAATCTTGACTTGCTTCTTCTTGTTTTTGCACAGATTCAAGAGTAGATTGAGGGTTGTCTTTTTCAATGCTATCCAATAGCTTTTGTATACTATCCAATTGGTTGGCTAATACTTCAATCTTCGAATCCCTATACTGATTAATCGTATTCTCGGCCAGTTGCCTAGCTGGATCTATTAGCATTGCCATATAATATCCTAATAAAATCTGTGATAGCTACTGAATGGCTGTTTGGAAAAGATTGATTGAAGAGACCTAACAGCTTCTCTATATTGGTATACATCTTCTTCTATTCCCAAATCTCTGCATTCTTGCCATAGCATCCGATATTCACGTTTTGCATCATCCGGCTTTATCATTAAGCATTCCGTTTTGTAGTGCCTGGGAGGATTCAAGATATTTTTTGTAGCTGTTTCTATCAAAGCAGCCATTTCTGCTACCTTAGTATTTTTATGGGTATTGATCACTGTTTCAGCCTGTTGTACTGCCTTGGCTACTGGGGTTAATTGTATTGCCATTTTTAATTCCTTTTTAAATGTTATTAATTGCTTAGTAAATATTATATAATTATTTTTAATAAAATTCAACAATTTATTTTACTATTAGCAAATGGATTAGCAATTACGTAAGTGCCTGGTTTTCAATACCAAGCGTTTTGAGGACGGTTGATACCGAAAATCTTGATAAGAGGGATAGAGGAACTAGAAGGTGAACCAAGGCAGAAAAACGAGGTCCCGCTCCCTGTCATGCATACTTTAGAAAAGCCCAAATTCATGAGATTTTGCTTAAAATGCTTAAGTTCAGGCCTTAGCCTAAAGGCGGGTTTCTCCAGGTCGTTTTGATAGAGCTCTTTAGCTGTTAGCTCATCATAATTAATGGCTCCATAAACCTTAGGAGTAGAAAGGCCGTACGGGGGTTTTGCAAGATAGGCGGAAAAAGGTTCGACAAGAGTAGTAGATTCAACTATTTCTCCGCGTCCTCGGCACATAGCAGTCCCTGTAGAAAAAAAGAAGGGAACGTCGGAGCCAAGTTCGCTTCCCCAAACAGCTAGTTCTTTTTCTGAGACTGGATTACCTAGGAGTTTATTTAATCCCCAAAGAGTCGTTGCAGCGTTGCTGCTCCCTCCTCCAAGCCCCGCTTCCATAGGAATATTTTTTTCTAAGTGAATACGAACAGAAAAGTTAAGAGCTGTTTTTTTTCGAAATAGATGAAGGGCTTTGATGACAAGATTTGAAGAATCTAGAGGAAGTTCAGAATTTGAGCAGGTAAAGGAATCATTGGCATCTATTGAGATAGAGAGAGTATCGCCGAGAGAGATTGCTTGAAAAAGGGAGGAGATATCGTGATATCCATCCTCCCTCTTTCGTAAGACTCTAAAAGAGAGATTGAGTTTTGCAGGAGAAAAAAAGAGCAATTATTCCTCTTTTGCTTCTTCCGCTTGCTCTTCTGCTTCTTTGATCATTTCTTGTTCGGCTGCTTTAACAGAGACCTCTTCTTGCTTGATCACTTTTTTCTTTTCGATTCCGCCTTCGCCGAGCACCTTTAACTTGAAGCTAGCGGGAATACCCTCTTTAAGTTTCAAATTAATAGTGTAGGGGCCAAGCTCTCGAATAGGACGTGGTAGCAAGACAAATTTACGTTCGATGGTAATCCCTTCTTTTCCCAAGATAGCTACAACATCGACAGGTCCAACAGAGCCGTACATATTGCCTTCTTGATCCACCTTCACTTCGGTAGTTAAAGATAAGCCTTCGATCTTCTTCGCCAGCTCTTCCGATTCAGCTTTGTCTACTAAAGCTAGTTTTGCTCTTTCTTCTTGCAGCTTCTTCTGCATGCGAAGAGTATGTTTTTGTGCTACAACAGCCTTCTGCTGTGGAAGAAGGAAGTTACGCATATAGCCAGGTTTTACTGAAACGACTTCTCCGCTTCTGCCTAATCCCTCTACATCTTCAAGAAGTAGTAATTGCTGTTTCATTCTTTCGCTCCTCTCAGTCTATAGATACAAAAGGCAAGAGGGCCATGTGCCTTGCTCTTTTAATCGCTTTTTTTAATAGGCCTTGATAGTAATGGGACACCCCAGTAATACGTCTTGGAAGCACCTTGCCTCTTTCAGTAATAAATGACCTAAGTGTCTCGATATCCTTATAGTCGATTTTCTCTACTTTATTAGCAGTAAAGGGGCAGGCCTTTTTCTTTTTTGAAAAGATGGATTCTCCACCGGATTTTTTAGCCATTTCTCTCTCCTTATTGCATTCTCAAAGGTGGAAATTCTAATGTTTCCATCACTTTTTCAGTTTGTAACGTTAAAAAACGGATCAGGTCTTCATGAAGATGGTACTCTTTCCAAAGTTCGCCGATGCATTGGGTAGGAGCGGAAAAGTAGATGACATAGTAGTAGCCTTCTCTTTTTCCATTGATCTCATAAGCAAGTCTCTTGCGTCCAGGTTCGTGGATCTTATGGATCTCTCCGCCTTTTTCAGTAATTCCATTCAGGATCTTTTCCCAAGCTTTTTTGCGAGACTCATCGCTTAGTGTCGAGCTTAGGATATACATCCCTTCATAAAGCTGATTTGTTTGTTTTTTCATCATCCCATCTCAAGGTTTATATTTTTCTATTTACAGTCATCATGGCTTTTTCAATTCCTAAAGTAAGCCAAATCTCTATTCCATTTACCGCCCGCTCAATGATCTCAGTAAGGGCTTTTTCTTCTTCTTTAGTAAATGCTTCCAGCACGTAATCTTCAGCAGGCTGACCATTAGGAGAACCGATTCCAAAGCGTAAACGCGGATACTGGTTGGTCTGCAGCTCTTCTTCAATGCTCTTTAATCCATTCTGGCCGCCGCTAGAACCGCCTGGCCTAAGCCTAAGTTCCCCAAAAGGAAGAGCAAAATCATCGCTTACTACTAAGATATTTTCCAGAGGTATTTGATAGTAGTCTGTGACCGCTCTGACAGATTCGCCACTTAAATTCATGTAAGTGAGCGGCTTCAGTACAAAAATCTCCTCTGCTGCTGCTTTTGTAATTTCTCCTTTAAATTTGGCTTCTTTCTTAAATGAAATATTTTTTTTCCTAGCAAGCTCATCCACAACCATAAATCCAATGTTATGCCTTGTGTTTGCATATTTTTTGCCAGGATTGCCTAGGCCAACAATTAAGTTCATCCTACCTTTTTCGCTACTACCACAGCTACTTCGCTTAATTTTGCAAGGGGTCTAACTCCTTCAGGCATCGGAATATCAGAGAGCCTTTTGGACTCCATCATCTGCATATTGCGGATGTCGATGGTAAATTCAGAAGGAATCGTATTAGGATTAGTACAAGTGACCTTAATCGAACGTAAAACGGTTCTTAAAAATCCGCCTAATTTTACTCCTGCGCAGTCAGCGGCGCCTTGGTAAATGATCGGCACATTCACAGTCACAGGAAGATCTGGCTCTAAGATACCGAAGTCAATATGTAAAATGCGGTAGTTAGTGCGGTGGTATTGAATGTCCCTGACAACAGCCTTCAACACTTCTTTATCAAAATGAAGTTCAAAAAGGGTTGTTGGCAGTCTGCCCGGTTTCAAATCGCGCATTAACGCTTGAAATTCCGCTTCGTTCAATTTGATGTTTTCGCTTTTTCTTCTGGCGCCGTAAATCACACCAGGAATTTCACCTGTAAAGCGCAGGCGATTGATATCGCTTTTCTTTTCGCCTGTTCTTTTAAAAATCTTAAGTTTCATACATTTTTCTCATTTTGTCTTTGTTTCAAACATTGAGGTGACCGATTGGGAGGATTGAATGCGTGTAACAGCCTCTGCAAAAAGCGGAGCAGCTGAGATGTATTGGATAGGAATAGAATATTTCTTTTCCAACGCAGGAACGCTGTCCGTTGTCAGAAGCACTTCTATTCCGGATCCTTCGAAAACATCTTCGAGAAGTAGTCCATGCGTAACCGCAATAACGATTCTCTTGGCGCCCGCTTTCTTACAAGTTAGAGCTGCCATTTTTAATGTTTCCCCTGTAGAGCAAATATCATCTACTAGCACCACATCTTTACCTTTCACATCGCCAATAATCGCGGTGTCTACAACACGCTTTGCATCCAATCTTCTTTTATCCACGATGGCCAAATCCAAATTCATATCATCGGCAAACCTTCTAGCCATTTTATTGCTGCCAACATCCGGCGAAACAATAATTGGGTTTGCCAATTTTAATTTCTTTATCGCCTTTACAAATAAAGGCCTTGCATAGAGATGATCTACAGGAATATCAAAAAAACCCTGGATCTGTTCCGTATGCAAATCAAGCGCCAAAACTCTCGTTACTCCTGCTCTTTGCAAGAGATCTGCAACTAGCTTGGCGGTGATTGGGACACGCCCTTTATCTTTGCGGTCTTGTCTTGCGTATCCATAATAGGACAATACCGCGATAATATTTCTTGCCGATGCCCTTCTTAAGGCATCTGCAATAATCAATAATTCCATCAGATAGTGGTTCGGGCGTCTGGCCACTGACTGTACAATAAATACATCCTGGCCGCGCACACTCTCCATAATCTGGATACCTGTCTCGCCGTCAGGGAACGTTTCTATGCGCATTTTTCCCAGAGGCTTTTTTAATTCGCTTGCGAGACCATCAGCTAAAGTTTCATGAGAGGACCCTGAAAAAATCAAATAAGAACTATTTGCCATGAATCTCTCTAAAACTTGGGGTGGAAGGATTCGAACCTCCGCGTGGCGGTACCAAAAACCGCTGCCTTACCGCTTGGCTACACCCCAATGCGGTCACTTTCACTAAAACTTTGATGGATGTTATCTCAGAATTTGAATTATTTGCAAGAATGGATATTGTGGATATTAATATGAAAATCATCCAAATAGCAGCGGAACTCGCCCCTATCGCCAAAGTCGGCGGCTTGGGAGATGTTGTGATTGGCCTATCAAGAGCTCTTTTGAAAATGGGCCAAAAACTGGAAATCTTTCTTCCCAAATATGCCTGTATTCCTACTCTTCCCCCCATCAAAAAAACTGTTACATTTACCTGTATAGAAGAAGGGAGAGAGATCCAAAATACCGCCCATTTAGGAGAGGTAGAAGGGTGTGACGTCTGGTTTTTTCAGACCCAGCATCCCGAGGGCTATTTTCATGAGAAGACCATCTATGCGGGAGATAATGATCCGAAGCGCTTTCTCTACTTTTGCCATATGGCATTAGAATTTTTAAAAAAAGAAAACCAAGAAGAGTATCTCCTTCATATCCATGATTGGCATACAGCCTTTATCCCTCCCCTCTATCATGCTGCTTATTCTAAAGACATTGAGGTCAAAGGAATAGTCCTCAATATCCATAATCTGGAATATCAAGGCAGGACTTCCTCCAAATATATCCCGAAAGACCTCTTAGGAAAAGATACGAAAAATATTTTGGAAAAATTAAAAGATGACCATGCGATCTATCCCGATTCTATTAATCTATTGAAAGGCGGCATCCATTATGCCGATAAGATCGTCACCGTCTCCCCTAACTATGCCAAAGAGATCCTTACAGTAGAGCAGGGATTTGGGTTAGAAGATACCTTAAGGAAAAACGACAAAAAGCTCTTAGGCATCCTAAACGGGATTGATACCGATCTTTGGAACCCGGAAACAGATCCACATATCCCCGCGCACTTTCGGCCTAGTGACCCAATAGAGGTCATTATTCAAAAAAAAAGAGAGAACAAAAAAGAGCTTCAGAGAAAAATTGGCCTTAAAGAAGAAAATAAACCCCTTGTCTCCTGTATCAGCAGGCTCGTACCGCAAAAGGGCCCTGAGCTGATTCTAGGAGGGCTGATCTACTCCTTAAGCCAAAATGGCCAGGCCTGTTTCTTAGGCTCTTCCCCTATCGATACACTTCAAAAAAAATTTGAAACTTTTCAAAAAGAGCTCTTCTCTAAAGAGATCCATTTTCATTTCCAATATGATGAAGAGTTCAGCCGGCTTCTTTACGCAGCCTCTGATTTCATCCTAGTCCCTTCCCTTTTCGAGCCTTGCGGCCTCACACAGCTAATCAGTCTTCGCTACGGAGCGGTTCCCATCGTTAGAAGGACCGGAGGGCTTGCAGACACAGTCTTTGACATTGATAATAACCATATCAATGAAGAGAAAAAAAATGGCTATACGTTTGACAGCTTTAGCCTATCAGCCCTAGAAGAAACACTTCTCAGAGCTTTGATGCGGTATAAGCAGCATCCTGAAGAGCATCAAAAACTCCTTCTTAAAGGCATTCGCTCTGATTTTGGTTGGGAAAAATCCGCGAAAGAATATCTAAAGATCTATCAATCGCTACAGGGATAAAAAAAGAAAAAATAGCAGGGATAACAGGATAAACAGGATAAAAAAGAAAATTCTTATCTAATATCCTGGCTATCCTGTTATCCCTGCTATTTTCCTATTCCCTGCTAATAGATGGCTTTCTTAATGTAGCTGCGATTGGCATAGAAATAATCTACAGCAGTAAAAACTGTATACACTGCAGCTAGCGAGACTGAGATGAGACTAACAAGTCGCAAACTATCTAGGGAGAGATAACCCATAGTATAAGGAATCATGAGGAGCAGGATCAAAAAAGAGACTGAGGCAAGTAGAACTGCTTTCAATTTGCCGCTTTTTCTTGCAGCTAATGCAAATCCTTTAAGAGCGCAGATAGTCCGTAGGGTGCTGATCATAAATTCTCGAAAGAGAAAAACTAAGACTAATAGTAGAGGCAACTGCACAAGCCCTTGTGAAAAGGTAAAGAGCACCGTAAGACGAGTAACGCTATCTGCCATAGGATCTAAAATTTTTCCTAGATCGGTCACCTTGTTAAGCTTTCTGGCAATGAACCCATCGAAAAGATCGGTAAATTCACAGAGTAGAAGGATCAAAATAAGAATATAGGGAAGTGAGCCTAAGCTAACTCCAAGTCTTTCATGAAAAAGATAAAATAGAGGAAAGAGAGGAACTAGGAAGACCCTTAAGAGTGTAAAATAAAGAGGGGCAGCCATGTATTCACGCTATTTTTCCAGAGCCTACTGCAATGGGGTTGTTTTTTGCAAGGGGTGCTGTAAAGCTAATTGTCCACATGCAGCGGCGATATCTTTTCCTTTGGTATAGCGCCAGGTGGTACAAATATTTTTTTTCTCAAGGCGGTCTTTAAAATCTTCAATATTTTCTTTTGGAGGTCTATCTAAATTCAGGCCATCTACCGGATTATAAGGAATAAGATTGACGGTGCACTGTTTGTTTTTCAAAAGCTCTGCTAGCTCATCCGCATGTTCAGGCTGATCGTTTATTCCTTTCAGGAGAGTGTATTCAAACGTAACGTCTCTTTTTGTTTTGGCAAAGTAGTAGTCCATAGCTGTTAGAAGCTCAGCAAGCTCATATTTACGAGCGTAGGGGATAATTTTTTTGCGAATATGTTGATTAGGTGCATGAAGAGAGAGAACAAGACTGACCTTCAGCTCTTCTTCCGCAAGACGGATGATTTTTTCAGGGATTCCCACAGTGGATACGGTGATCCTTCTTGCAGAAATACCAAAACAGGCAGGATTTGTTAAGGCATCAATGCTTGCAACAACCGTTTCGTAATTTTCTAACGGCTCACCCATCCCCATGAAGACAATGTGGCTTACCCTTTCGCCTTTGGCATGAAGGTGCTTTTCAATGAGAAGTACCTGCTCAATGATTTCGCCCTTTTCTAAATTGCGGAAAAGCCCTTCCTTTCCTGATGCGCAAAAAGCACATCGAGCCGGACATCCTACTTGGGAAGATACGCAAACAGTTCTTCTCTCACCGGACATGATCAAAACCGATTCAACAAGCTTTCCATCGGGAAGTTCCCAAAGATATTTTAAAGTTTCATTGTCGGATGAGGTCTGCACTCTTTTTTCTTTAAGAAGAGGTAACGAAAATTCCTTCAAGAGCATCTCTCTTAGAGACTTCTTGATATTACTCATCAAAGAAAAATCCAGTACTAATTTTTGATAGACCCATTCAAAGAGCTGTTTTGCGATAAAGGGTTTTTCCCCTTTTTCCTGGAGCCAAGCTGAGAGATCTTCAAGTGTAAGTGAACAAAATGCTTTCATGGGGGGAAAGGATATCATAATGGAGAAAAGATGTCATCTTGCATATAAAATCTTTAATTGATAAGTAGAAGGGTATGTACTATCAGCCTCACCACCCAGTACTTGCATTTTTTATACGCTGGTATCAGCGCTTTATTAAATGCTTTGGCAATCTGCAGTCGCTGTTTCTTTTCTTTGCTAGGCTAGTCTGGGGCCATCAATTCCTTCTCTACGGCACAATCGATGGAGGTTTACTTGGCGGGTTAGAAATGGCCGGAGGAATTCTTCTTTTAATAGGACTATTTTCAAGAGGCGTTGCATTTCTTTTAGGCCTGGATATGTTGATTACATTAGCTACAGAGCATATTCATACCTTTTTTAACCTTGAATTTCTGATGAACCCATTTGTACTCATCCGTGTAGAGCCATTTTTACTTTTTATGGCCTGTCTTTTAATCCTGATCTTTGGCCCAGGAAAACTTTCTCTAGATGGCTGGATCAAACGTCTGCTTGACAGAAGGCATCTGCTCGATTAAACTTTTTCGAGTATGACAAAACAAGCTTCCCTTTTAGACACTTTAAAACCCATTGTTGCGCTTGCGAAAAGACGCGGTTTTGTCTATCCAGGCTCTGAAATTTACGGCGGCTTCGCGAACACCTATTCTTACGGCCCTTATGGCGCTGAGCTGAAAAAGAATATTAAAGATCTCTGGTGGAAGACATTTGTTCATAACAGAAGAGATATGGTGGGCATCGATGGCCCAATCCTTCTCCATCCCCTCGCTTGGAAGGCGTCTGGCCACTTAGAGGGCTTTAACGATGCGATGGTGGATTGCAAAAATTGCAAATCCCGTTTCCGAGCTGATCAACTTGCGGAAGAATCACTACGCACAAGCATGGATGGAAAGAGCCTAAAAGAGCTCACTGAGATCATTCAAAGAGATGTCAAATGTCCCAAATGCGGCGCAAAAGATTTTACCGAAGCTAGATACTTCAACCTCATGTTCCATACGCCAATAAGTAAAACAGGAGGTCCTGAAGTTGCCTA
>Ga0206942_1174_pt1 | contig 18735 bp, 16 predicted proteins | sample Alteio_BWOrgHeat_6_FD_153253 | JGI IMG/M metagenome (GOLD analysis project Ga0206942, IMG submission 153253) | Enriched cells from forest soil in Barre Woods Harvard Forest LTER site, Petersham, Massachusetts, United States -... | ecosystem: Environmental > Terrestrial > Soil > Temperate forest > O... | reverse complement strand
CGGCAATAAAACCGCATCCACCGACAGTGCATCCGCATCTGTAGATACCGCATCAGCGCCTTTCACAATCAATACAATCTCACCCCGCTGCTGATTGGCATCGTGTTTAACCCATTCAACCAGCGCTTCAATCGGTGCTGAATAAACGGTTTCATATATTTTTGTCAATTCACGCGCGATGACCGCCTCGCGTTCAGGGCCAAATATTTCCAGCATATCCTGTAACGATTCCAGCACACGGTGTGGCGCTTCATAAAAAACAAGCGTGCGCGTTTCGTGTTTTAATAATGTCAGCTGTTGAAGTCTCGATCGGCTTTTCGCCGGTAAAAAACCTTCATAACAAAATTTATCTGTCGGTAATCCACACACACTTAACGCAGCAATCACCGCACTCGGCCCCGGAATGGCAACCACCTGAATACCCGCCTCGCGCGCTTCACGTACCAGAAAATAACCCGGATCATTAATCAACGGCGTACCCGCATCGCTAATCAGAGCAATCGACTCGCCATGCGTCAAACGTTCGAGCAAGTTCGCCGCCCGCTCCCGCTCGTTATGCTCATGCAGCGCAATTGTCGGGGTATTGATCATGAAATGCTGTAACAATGACGCGCTATGACGCGTGTCTTCTGCCGCAATACAATCCACTGATTTCAATGTTGTAATAGCGCGTGGACTCATGTCCTGCAAATTGCCTATTGGCGTGGCAACTACATATAACGTACCAAAATGATTTATATTCATAGTGCAAAATGTTATCTTATGTTCCTGTTTATTTGTCCGAGTCCGTGATCTGATGATAAAAAAAATTCTTTCTGTCTTACTATTTACCTTAAGTGCCCTTGCCTTGAACGGGTGTGAAACAACCGGAAATATTTTTAAATCCGGGGCGTCAATGTCATCCGCACCGACCGAACAAAGTGCTCCTGTCAACTTGCAAGGTTTTCCAAATGACCCTGTTTTCTGGCAAGGCGGCACGACGACTGTCTGGAATAAATTGCAACATATTCCCTTGCCCGAACTGCAATCCACCGCCGCGCGAGCAACCAATCCAGAGATCGCAGCGTGGCTGAAACTGGCCATGATCAGCAAGCAATATAGCACTGATACGCGCCAGCTGGTTACCCAATTAATGGCATGGCGAGCCGCCAATCCAGGCCATCCGGCCAATGCATTATTCCCGCCCGATTCAACCCTCGGCAGCTTGCAAAATGCGACAATTCCCCGACATATCGCGCTGTTATTACCGTTGCAAGGTGCCGTAGGTGAATCAGGACAAGCCGTCCGCAACGGGTTTTTAAGCGCATACTATGCATCACCTGTTCAACATCAACAAACAGTTTCGTTTCTGGATACGGCGCAAAATCAAAATATGTCTGCACTCTATCAACAGGCTTTATCGCAAGGCGCCGATAGCATCGTCGGTCCTTTGACGCGTGACAATGTCCAGCAACTGCTTGGCCAGGGTAAATTTCAGGCGCCCACTCTCGCATTAAATTACACCGATGTCTGGGGTTCCTTACCTTCGAATTTTTATGAATTTGGCCTTTCACCGACGGATGAAGCCAAACAGCTCGCTGAAAAATCCTGGCAAACCGGCCACAAGCGTGCGTTACTGATTGCGCCGGAAGATGCATGGGGACAACGCGTGGTTAAATCACTCACCACAAACTGGCAATCACTGGGCGGTTCAGTCGCAGATACGTATTATTTCAGCAGCCAGTCTGACCTGAACGCAGGTATCGCCCGTTTATTGCATGCCAATCCCGATAAAAATGCACCGGCTAGCCAGCAACGTCGCCAGGATTTTGACATCATCTTTTTATTGGCGCCGCCACAATCCGCGCGACAAATCGTGCCGCTGTTAAAATATTATTACGCTGCCAATGTGCCGATTTATGCCACATCCGTGGTTTATTCAGGTGCCCCATCTGCACAGGATTCCGATTTAAACGGAGTGACGTTCGCTGACATGCCGTGGACATTACAAAATGCCAATACCAGCGCAATCAAAAGTGACTCCAAATCCAGTCGACTGTATGCGCTGGGACGCGATGCGTATTTACTTTGCAATCAGTTTTATCGTTTAAGTGTCTTGCCAAACTTTCCAGTCTATGGCGCAACAGGCGCTCTCACACTGACATCACAACAACAAATTTATCGCCGTTTGGCCTGGGTACAAATGCACAATGGTCGTCCATAGAAAAAATCTCGGAAATAAAGCTGAAGAACGGGCTTGTGCCTTTTTACAAGCCCGGGGTTTAATTTTTATCATGCAGAATTATCGCATCAAATGCGGTGAAATTGACCTCATCATGCGTGATAATAATGATATCGTTTTTATTGAAGTTCGTTCGCGCACGAAGGATAATTACGGAAGTGCCATCGATAGCATTAACAAAAACAAACAACGAAAAATTTTAAAAACTGCCCTGTTTTTTCTACAACAAAAAAACTGGTTAAATAAAATGAACTGCCGCTTTGATGTGATCGCCGTCAATCCGAATCACGTGGAGTGGATTCAGGATGCGTTTACTGCGGATATTTTATGACTCACATACTCGATCGAATCAAACATAACTTTAGCGAAAGCATTCAAACCAAAATTCATGCGGCTGACGCCATCAGTGACTCAATCGGTGCCGCCTGTGAACGTGTCGTTCAGTGTTTGCTGGATGGCCATAAAATCATGAGTTGCGGCAATGGCGGTTCCGCTTGCGATGCCATGCACTTTTCCGGCGAAATGCTGAATCGCTTCCGGCATGAACGCCCGAGCTTGCCTGCGATTGCACTGACTGCCGATATTTCGACGATTACCTCAATCGCCAATGACTATAACTATCATGAAATCTTTGCGAAACAGTTACGGGCACTGGCGCAACCGGGCGATCTTTTACTCGCGATTTCAACGAGCGGGAATTCCCAGAATGTTCTGAATGCCGTCAAGGCAGCACATGATCGCGGCATTAATGTGATTGCCTTAAGCGGTCATGATGGTGGTAAAATGGCGGAACTATTAATACAGGGTGATATTGAAATACGCGTTCCCGCAACGAATACAGCACGCATTCAGGAAACACATTTGCTGATTATTCATTGCATCTGTGATGTTATCGATTATCAATTATTTGGACACGGAGATATTGTTACATGAGAAATCTGATCATTCTAATCAGTTTAACTTTCTGCTTGCAGGGGTGTTTTTTTGCGGCAGGTGCTGCAGCGGGTGCGGCGGGTGCCGTGGCGGTTTATGACCACAGAAAACTGGAAAAAATAGTGAAAGACCAGACAATCACGAAGGAAATTTCAGACAAGCTGATGGCGAACCATGCACTCTCGGAAGACTGTCACGTTGAAGTCACTACATTCAATCAGATTGTCCTGTTAACCGGCGAAACAACGACTCCCGAACAACGCCAGCAGGCTGAAGAAATTGCACGCAACAATCCTGAAGTCACCCGAATCTACAATGAACTCACGGTCAAGGGCCCCACATCGTCCCTCACCCGGACGAGTGACTCCTGGATCACGGCAAAAATCAAAACGACGATGCTCGCGACCCAGGATTTACAATCCGGAACAATAAAAGTTGTCACGGAAAATGGCTCCGTTTATCTAATGGGTATTGTCAGTCACGCCCAGGCGGATATGGCTGTTGACATCGCACGCAAGGTATCGGGCGTGCAACGAGTCGTGAAGATTTTCAACTACACAAATCAATAAATAGCGGCCCATTGACCTCCTTCCCGCGAAAGCGGGACAGGATCTATTTTTGAGAAACAGGGAAGGTTCTCATCCATGAATATAACAAAACTCATTCTACCCATCTGTCTGGCTGCAGGCATTCTTCAAGGCTGTATGAATGCAGCGGTAACAGGCGCCCAGGCTGTTTATAGCCGCCACGGTATTCAATCGACTCTGAACGACCATTACATCATGATGAAAGCAGAACGGGCTATTTATCTGGATACTACCCGTTTCCAAGATACGAATGTGTGCGTTTCAAGCTTTAATGGCGTCGTCCTGATTGCAGGACAGGTCGAAAATAATGCCCAGCGAGTCGAGATCGAAGCTATCGTTAAAAAAATTCCTGGCGTGAGAGAAGTGCATGATGCAACGACCCTCTCAAGCCCTTCGTCTGCCATGATACGTGTCAGTGATGCATGGATTACCACTAAAATTAAAACAAAACTGATCGCCATGAATGATATCGACCCCAGCCAGATCAAGGTTGTCACTGAAAATGGCGTGGTCTATCTCATGGGTATTGTACCGCCAGACCAGGCCGACATTGCAGTGGATCTTGCTAAAACGACCGAGGGCGTACAAAGTGTTGTGAAGGTTTTTTCCTATATCCATATCAGCAAGGTATAAATAAAAGAGCGACAGACTTGCTTGTTATCAACCATTGCTATAGAATTCAGCGTCCTTTAATCAGGGGCTATGGTCAACCGGTTTTCCGACGATCAACAGGCTCCGGACATCTTTCTATATCGGTATTACTCCAGTGGAGTAGGAGTCAAATGAGAACTTATAGCGCAAGAAATGAAACAACAACCCATGACTGGTATATTGTTGATGCAGCAGGTAAAACACTGGGCAGATTGGCCAGTGAGATTGCATTACGCCTTCGCGGCAAGCATAAACCGGTTTATACACCGCATGTGGATACAGGCGACTATATCGTCGTCGTGAATGCGGCAAAGATTAAAGTTACCGGGAATAAAGCCAGGGATAAAATTTATTACAGCCATTCGGGTTATCCAGGCGGTATTAAAGAAGTTACCTTTGAAAAGCTCCTGGCAAGAACCCCGATACGCGTCATTGAAATTGCAGTAAAAGGCATGCTGCCTAAAAACCCTCTGGGTCGTGCAATGTACCGCAAACTGAAAGTATATGCAGGCACCGAACATCCACATGCCGCTCAACAACCCAAGCAATTAGATCTTGATACGGAATAAACATTATGCCAGCAGCAGAAAAACAGTATTATGGTACCGGTCGTCGTAAAACCTCGACCGCTCGTGTATACCTGAAACCAGGCAAAGGTAATATTCTGGTTAACCAGCAAACACTGGAAAACTATTTTGGACGTAAAACCTCCCAAATGATTGTGCGTCAACCGTTGGAAGTGACCCGTCTGATGGGCCAATTCGATGCCGTAATTACAGTGGCAGGCGGTGGAATTAACGGACAGGCGGGTGCCATTCGTCACGGTATTGCACGTGCATTAAGGCAATATGAGCAGGAAAGTGACTTTGATACAAACGCTGAAGACTCCATACGCAAGCTCCTCAAAAAAGCCGGGTTCCTGACTCGCGATGCACGCGAAGTTGAACGTAAAAAAGTTGGCTTGAGAAAAGCGCGTAAAGCTAAACAGTTCTCCAAGCGTTAATTCTATATTGTCGTGGTTGCCATGCTTCGCCCTGACAACTGCGATCTATAAAAGTTAAGCATTCCGAGAGTCTGTTTTAAATAACAGACTTTAGGAGAAGGGGTGTTCATTGGGGGATCGTCTAGCGGTAGGACTACGGACTCTGACTCCGTCAACCTAGGTTCGAATCCTGGTCCCCCAACCAGATAGAATGTCTTTTAGAGCTTTTTCCTGGAGCTGTCATTCTTTTCATCCATAAAATGATACGAGATACGATTTTTAAGAGGGGTCTGACATGGCCATTGTTGCCAATAAACGATCGATCATGACGCTATACTCAGGTGCGCTGGATATTTTTAGTCACCGTGTACGTATTGTATTGGCAGAAAAAGGTGTATCTGCCGACGTTATCAATACAGATACCACTGAAAAACTGGAAGATCTGCTCGAGTTAAATCCATATGGTACAACCCCCACTCTGGTTGATCGGGATCTCGTTCTCTATGATGCAAATATCATCATGGAATATCTGGATGAACGCTTCCCTCATCCACCGCTCATGCCTGTTTATCCTGTTGCACGAGCGAAAACCCGCTTAATGATTTATCGTATTGATCGCGAATGGGGCAATCTGGTGCATAAAATAGAAGAAGGAAAACCGGCTGACATCCAGGCTGCCACTAAAGAATTACGGAACTATCTGATCAGGCTGGCACCTGTATTCAGTAGCTCTGCTTTTTTTCTAAATGAAGAATTTTCTCTGGTAGACTGCTGTATTGCTCCTATCCTGTGGCGTTTACCATCATGGGGTATCACGTTACCTCACGAAGCCAAGGCTATTCAGAAATATGCTGAGCGCGTATTTGCCCGGGATTCATTTCAGGCAAGCCTGACGGAATCCGAGCAGGACATGAGAAAAGCCTTGATTGTTGAGGCTGTTTAGGGCGTGTTTACAATTGATAATTTTTATTCATTTTATGAGAAAACAGGAGGTTTTCGAAAGACAAATCCGTGAACGATGCACGTATTTGTCGATAAAATGAATAAAAATTATCAATTGTAAACACGCCCTGGAATTAAAAAATGGAGAATACAAAAATGCTATCAAACAAACCCTATTTAATCCGCGCATTTTATGAATGGATAGTCGATAGCGAATGTACTCCCTATATTCTGGTCAATGCAGCCTATCCCAACTGCAAAGTACCGCAGGAATTTATCGAAAATAATGAAATTATCCTCAATATTTCACCGGATGCTATCCGTGATCTGAAAATAACAAAAGAATCTCTTGAATTTCATGCGTCATTTTCAGGTGTCGTGCATATTATTTCTGCGCCTGTTAAGGCTGTATTAGCCATTTATGCCAATGAAAACCAGCAAGGCATGTTTTTTGATTATGAAGATGATAACGGCAGTGACGAATGGTCGACAACATCCTTGCCAGAAGTGACAGAAGAAACACCGGTTGAAAAAAAGAAATCATCTCATTTGCGCCTGGTGGATTAGTTTTTTGGTAAACCTGGCTTCATTTCGGCATAAATTGACAACTTCGTGAAATTTTTTACTCTGTTATTCACTGTTTTTTCCACAAAAATACTCGCAAAATTGTGAAGATATGCTATTGTTATCAGTGCATCATTTTGACTTTATTAAGAGGAATCAACAATGGCTGCTAAAAAAACGTCTGCCAAATCTAAAGGGAAAGCAACTGTAAAGAAAAAAACAACGAAAGCCGTACTAAAAATGGTAGCAAAAAAAGTAACAATGCCAACAGTAAAAGATCCTTTGACCAAAGGTGGCATCGTTAAAGCGCTCATGGATATGACCACTTTATCCAAGAAAGAAATTGCTGCTGTTTTAGATGGGATTGGTACATTGATTGAATTACACGTTAAATCACGCGGACCAGGGAAATTTGTTATGCCTGGCCTGATGAAAATCTCCGTTGTGAAGAAACCTGCAACACCTGCTCGTAAAGGTAGAAATCCGTTCACTGGCGAAGAAGTTATGTTCAAAGCCAAGCCTGCTCGCAGAGTAGTAAAAGTTAGAGCGCTCAGAAAATTGAAAGAAATGGCTCTATAAGTAGCACTCAGTCCTATCTCACCCTCAATGCAAGTTGAGGGTGAAGATTATCAAAATAAGGCGTATTTACCTCTCAAAAAAATCCCGGATACGAGATAAAGTATGCTCCATGGTACGCCTGACAAGAACAGTAATCTTGACTCAGAACACGAACTGGCTGTCCTGAAATATATAATGGGACAATTAAATAGATTTTCCGATAGGCCACGCGTAGCAGCCATTTTACAGGAAATGATAAATAGTGTGAGCGAAAAAAAGCTGGAACCAGGATCATTACGCACCCATTTATCAGCAATATACACACAAGAAAAGGACAACAGGCGTCATTATAGCGTGCTTTTTTATAATGCCCTGTTTTCATTTTTACTACTATTGACAAAGTACAATCCTACCAATAAGCGTGACGAAGTCACTGGTGAACTGGACTGCCCTATTTCGTTGGGTAGCATAAAAGCCACATCAAGACTGTTAACTACGGAAGGCACTCATTTTGATCTTGAATCAGCCACGAATTGGTTCAACAGTCATGAGACCAATCCTGCTACGGGTTCTATTCTTTCAGAAAGAGAGCTGGACTATCTACGTTCACGCCTCGAAGATCCCTCTACAGCAGAGATACCTCATCCGAAAACGTTGCAGATACGGAGGCAATCTGTTTTTAAAAAATACATGAATTATGTAAGAAAAGATGTAGGAGCAGCCATTTTATATGGCATCTTCCCCTCAGTCATCATTGCTATTAGTCTTATGATAACCCTAACATTTATGATGCCGCCTAGTACTGGAGTAGGCTTTCTTTTCATAGATCTTGCCTTTTTCGCAATTGCATTTGTGATTGGAGCTCCAATAGGGATTTGTGTGTGGGAAACATGCAACAATCGTCAAGCTCCGCTTCCCAATCCCGATCGACTCCGTCTGTCCAAAGAAGATAGACCGCACATCCCTCATGATTTAAGTGGAAAATTACTCGACAACATTCAGGAATTCGCCTTGCAATCCAGACCTTACATAAAAACAGAAGAAGCTGAAGAAAAATCTGTGCACCGATCATCCTATGTAGAATATTCCAATCAGCTTGCAATGACTATATCTATCCACAATCCTGCTGATGAAGATGAATATCTATTATTACCGGATAAAAAACAGATGGAACATACTGTTTTTCCAATGGAATTCGCGTTAATGAATAAAATCACACCACACACGCAACTATCAACCCCACCACCAGATAAGCCACCAACCCCATCACCGCACCTTGTACGGTAAAAACCACATCATCACCCTTCTGAACAGGCTGTTCCATGACTGACTCCTGAATTCATATTTTCAATTACATTCAATAATTTTTGATGAATACCACCAAAACCGGAATTACTCATCACAATCACATGATCCCCGGGTTTTAATTGAGGCACCAGATTTTCTACGAGTAAATCAACATGATCAAACGACATCACAGGCTGATTAAAAGTCGATAAAACGGCATCCAGATCCCAGCTTGCTGCATCAGGACGCTTGCAAACAACCAGATCCGCATCGATTAATGCATCCCTGATCCGATCTTTATGCACACCTGAACGCATGGTATAGGAGCCGAATTCAAGAATCGCAACGATTCGCGCCTGCTTGCCAGTTTTCGCCCGCAAACCGGCGAGCGTTGTCGCAATCGCCGTTGGGTGATGCGCAAAGTCATCGTAAATCGTAATACCATTCACCTGCCCTCTGACTTCGAGACGACGTTTCACATTTTGAAAAGTACTCAACGCATCGATAGCCTGTTTGGCTGGAATACCCGCCTGTTCTGCCGCTGCCAACGCCGCAAGAGCATTGTCCACATTGTGTCGCCCAACCAGATTCCAGCTGACTCGTCCGACAGGAATCCCATTCTGTAATACTTCAAAACAACCGCCATCTTCACTAATCAATCTCGCTTGCCACTGTCCATTCTGGCCGCCAAATGTCACCAAAGGTGTCCAGCATCCTTTTTCCAATAACACAGCCAAATTCGAATCGCCTGCATGATGAATAATACGACCATTACCAGGCACTGTACGAATCAGATAATGAAATTGTTGCGTAATCGCTGCGAGATCAGGAAAAATATCCGCATGATCAAATTCAAGATTATTTAGAATTAATGTTTTGGGACGATAATGAATAAACTTAGACCGCTTATCAAAAAAAGCACTGTCATATTCATCTGCCTCAATGACAAAAAACGGATCCTGACCTATTCTTGCTGACACACCAAAATTCTCCGGCACACCACCCACCAGAAAACCCGGATTCAAACCATTCGCTTCGAGGAGCCATGCCAGCATACTGGTTGTCGTTGTTTTGCCATGCGTACCTGAAACAGCCAGTACCCAGCGATTTTTCAACACATTTTCTGCAAGCCATTGTGGACCTGAAATATAGGGAATATTGTTTTCCATCACATATTCCATCAAGGGATTACCACGGCGAATCACATTACCTACGATGACATAATCGACTGACGCATCAATATGCATAGGGTCAAACCCCTGCAAGAGGATAATCCCCTGCGATTCCAGCTGTGTACTCATCGGTGGATAAACATTCTGGTCACTGCCAGATACTTCATGACCTGCCTGTTTGGCAAGCATGGCAATCCCCGCCATAAACGTTCCACAAATACCAAGAATATGAATACGCATTTTTTCCTCATCTCCACTACCGGTTAATAGGATTGCATTCCAATGACAGTATGATATTGTTATAAAAAATTAAAAACACAATCAAGGTCAAGGCGCGGCACTTAAATCTGTCATATCAGCCAATAATAAGGAACACGGCTGGAATTTTAAAGGATTAAGAGCAATGATAACAGAGGATATGCGCTCTTTATTTGAAGCGATCACCGACAGCGCCGTTCTGCTCGATAGAGGCGGACGAATTATAGAGTGGAATCAAGGTGCTACAGCGCTCTTCGGCTACCCTAAAAAAGAAGTGATTGGCCGTTCACTGAACTTGGTTTATCAACAAAATCATCCGTTCCCCAAAATTATTCAGGAAACACTCCCCTCGCAAAAAAAATGGATTTCAGAAACGGGTTTTTATCGAAAAAACGGAACACTTGGTATTTGTAATACAATCGCAAGCCTCATCACATCAAAACAGAACAACAAAACATTTGCTCTGATCACACACCAGAATATTACATCACATAAAAAAATCGAAAAGGAATTAAAAACAGTTCAGCAACAAACGCTGGGTGACCTGAATCAATGTCTTGAATTATTTTATCTCAACAATGCATCCTTTGTTAAAACACTTGCTTCAGCAGAACAACTTGAAAAAAAATTGCGTGAAAGCGAATTACGTTTTCACTTGCTTGCAGAAAATGCGACAGATATTATTTCACGGCATACGCCAGGTGGCCATTATCTCTATGTCTCACCTTCCTGCAAAACATTGCTAGGCTATTCACCGGAAGAACTTCTTGGCAGTAGTGCAAATAAATTTGTGCATTATGACGATATTGGCAAATTTAAAAGAGCTTTTAATCGCCGAAATGAAACAAGCAGTCATCAGATGCTCACGTATCGAATGCGCCGTAAAGACGGTGAATATCGCTGGTTTGAAAGCAATATACGTATTATTCGCGACGAATCCAGTCATCTCATACATGAAGTACAAACCGCGTCACGCGATGTGACAGATTACATCATGGATAAAAAAGCACGCTTGCGCGGACAACAGCTGGCACATGTTTTTCGTCTCAGCACGATGGAAGAAATGGCTTCCGGAATGGCTCACGAAATCAGTCAACCGCTGGCTGCTATCGTCAATTATACTCAGGGCTGTGTGCGTTATTTACAAAAAGAAAGCCACGACCCCACACAACTGGCCGAGATTATGAATAAAGCAGTGGCCCAGGCAGAACGGGCAGGTGAAGTGATTCATCGCTTGAAAAACTTTTTCTGCAAGGGACAGCTCATCAAGACGACTTGCAAAATTAATAGTTTGATTCGCGAAGCAGTAACACTCATACGTAATGAACTTAACCGCACAAAAACCAAAATTGAATTCGATCTTGAAAAAGACATACAAATTATTTCGGCAGATCGCATTCAGCTGCAACAGGTTATTTTAAATCTCGTACAAAATGCAATGGAAGCCATGCATGATATGGATTTCGGACAGCGAAAAATTCAAATTCAAACCCGAACACTTAATCAAAAATCGATTGAAGTGACTGTTTCGGACACAGGGCCCGGATTTAGCAAGGAAATGGTGCATAAAGTGTTTCAGCCGTTCTTTACCACCAAGGCAAATGGGCGTGGAATGGGACTTGCGATTTGCCGTTCTATTATTGAAGCACACGGCGGACAGTTTACCATTCATCCGAATACCAATAATCATAGCTGGATCAGATTCATACTACCTTTTCATTAGGAGACTGTTATTTATGGACCCAATCGTATACGTCGTCGATGATGACCAGGCAATGGTGGAATCACTTTCGTGGATTATTGAGTCTGTCGGTTTAAAAGCAAAAACATATACACGTACGCAGGATTTTCTCGATGAGTACAATCCAGCGCAACACGGATGTCTATTGCTCGATGTCCGCATGCCCGGCATGAGCGGTCCGGAGTTACAGCTGCGACTCAACGATAAAGGTGCAACGATTCCTGTTATTTTCATCAGTGGACATGGTGATGTCCCGTTGGCTGTCAGAGTCATGAAAGGCGGTGCTGTCGATTTTCTGACAAAACCATTCAACGATCAGGTATTACTTGAAAGTATTAACAAGGCATTACGTCTTGATAAAACAAACCGTGAAAAACAACAGGAAAATGCACAAGCAGAAGCCAAATTTGCACTACTTTCGCCACGCGAACTGCAAGTCATGCATGGTATCGTGGCAGGCAAACAAAACAAGGTCATTTCTTCTGAATTAAAAATTTCACTGAAGACTGTAGAAGCGCATCGTGCCAGCGTTATGAAAAAAATGTCTGTCAGATCTGTTCCGGATCTTGTTAAGCTGGTGTTAACCAATGGCATATAAATCATCATTGTAATTAAAATCATTTCCTAAAAAATCATGCAATTTTGTTTTTTATATTGCTAAACCAGCTAAATTCGCTTGCAAACTATTCAAATTTGAATTTTATCCTAAGTGTAAACCCTCACCATGCTAGGTATCTGCAAGCATTCCTCACCTGGTTTGCTCTAATTTCATTAAGCCATAAATAGTGAGAACATTAGCGTTCCCCCGTTAGAAAGCCCGTGTAAAAGCAGTCAAAAATGGGAAAACATATACAGAAATGGAGAAAGCAGTCATGGTTGAGTCAAAGAATGTTTTACTTGTTACAAATTCTACCACTGATAGTGAAATATTATTAATTAGAGAAGCGATTGCCCAAGCCAAAGAACATAATCTAGAAATCAAATTGAATCTGGTACATGTTATTCCCAGCTTGCCCGCGTGTTATTTTAATATTCCGTCCATGGTCATGTTAACGGAAAGTTACTATGAAGAAGCTTCGGGCGCATTGACTTCGATTGGAGAATCACTGAATATTTCCAAAAAAAACCAGTGGCTTATTACCGGAAAAATCCGAACAGAAGTCATGCGACTTGCAAGCAAACTGAATACGAATTTTATTTTAGCAAGCAGTACCAGTATTCAGGATTTGCATAAGTCTTTTCTTTTTATGAAAAAAGAAGACAATTCGACACCTGTCCGAAGTATTGGCAGCCTCGTCAATATCTAGCCCCTGTCATATCGCTCTCTATCTCCTCGAATAGAGAGTGATATCAGGCTGGTTTTTCTGCACAGTAAAAACTCTATAAAGTGATTCAAATGCAATGTATTAAGACACAAAACCTCTCTCACAAAAATCCTTTCTTTCTACCGCCTGATTTATTAAAATGCGCCACACAAAAAATAACTATACAAAACGAGGATATCACCATGAACTCCAGAACCACTGGAAAGTTACCTATTTTTACGGCTACCAAATCACTGAAATCCACCTATCTATTCGCTGACAAGGATGAGGAAAAGATAAGTGCGACTGTGAGTGGCTCCGCTCTGCATGCCATGTTACACGCCAAAGTGAACTGGATGTTTGATGTCAGAACCTCCCTTCTCGACAAGGAAAATTTGCCTGTCTATAAAACCTCGCTTGCCTCCCTGAATTTTGCAACAGCAGCACTGACATTTTTATACAGCGATACACCAAAAGAAGAAGGCTACTTTGGCGACACTGCCAGCCAGCAAACTTTTTATATTAAAGCGCCCGGCCTCGCGATTGTCTCTTCCTATGATTTCTATACCGATCAGTACAAATACCGCCAAAACGGCGTAGAAAATTGCAGGAATGCACGTGACCATTCATTTAATCTCATGCTGGAAGAGAGAATGAATGCATTTTTTGGTGTGGCACATCGCTATTTTCTCCCTGATGGGTCTGTTACAACACCGAAAAATCTTGAAGAATCCATCAGCGGAAAAATATTTCATGAAACATTTCATCATTCTGAACAAGCGATCATGCATTACCTGAATGACCTAGACACTCTCCTAGCGTTTACAGAAGCTCTCCACAAGGCAGCACCTGAAGCAACCCAATTGCATGGTGTTGTCTTGGACGTGTTTACTCAACGCATGCTTTGCCACAATTGCAATTATAGCTTGATAGGCATGCAGCATAGTCATGAGAAAGGTTTTTTAAATGCGCTTGGCACAACTGCTAACATTTTTGGAATTGATTCATCCCATTTAATGATGGGAGTACGGGTCAGCGCAGAACGAGCAGCCAGTCATTCACCGCCCATCGACATACTGGATGAACCAACGGATACTGGACAGGTTCATTTAGTTGGAGAAAAAACCGTTCCGTCTATTCTTCAAGCTGGAATCAAATCGCTCGGAACAAAAGAACTCATGGAAGGACGTCAATCAGACATTACCAGCTGCCACGCGACGCTCTTTTCCAGTTCCGATTTTTCAAGAAAAATGCTAGAGAATCAACTGGGAAAATCCATGAGCCCCGAATCCAATAAAAGAAAAAGGCCTTTAATGGAACATAATAGATAGTGCCTGAGTTTGCAAAAAGAACAGATCTGAATATATACTATACTCATGAACATTAGACAAAAAACGAGCGTGGCCAGCTATGTCATTGAATAGACAACCAGAAAATGAAGATTTATCCGATCTGACAGATCAGGATCTGAATCTGTTGCTAAAAGCCGCATATGCTAAAACAGATGAATTTTTTTCTACCATACAGCAAGATGTTTCTAATTACGCTAGGGCAATTGATAGCGATGATTATGTCGCTTTGAACTTGCTTGATACTGATGTGATAGAAAAATTCAAGGAAGCGAAAAAAAAATTTCAGGAAGACGTTCACCCTTTTATTCCAACCTGCCCAAATAACGAAGAATATTCTACACTGCTGAACTACATAATAAAAAAATCCCAGGAGGTTTTGCTACCCTTCTCAGAAGAAGAATTAAAAAAAATACGGCGCTTGAATACCATGAATGGATTGATGAGTGTCGTAAAAAATCGCCATCCTGAAGCAAACGCTATCTTCGAAGCGCTGAATCGCAGTGGCATCGATAATCTAGATGAACCATCCACCTTATCCTGGATGATCGATTACTTTGTGTACAAAAAAAATAATCTGTTTTTTTGGGTCGATGTCATAAAAAAATCAAAAAGAAAATCATATGAAGAAAAACGTACTTTTGTTACCTATTACACACCACGACTTGATATAAACAGAGCGCTTCAAGGCAGGCCAGAGTATATTAAAATAATTGAGGAATCCAAACAGTATCGACCCAAAATGATCATTCATTTGCCGAAAATCATTTTCAACAATTTCGACGGGAGAAGAGAAATAAATGATGAAATCAACAGCCTATTTTCACCTGTATTTGAATTATATATATACGAAAACGGAAGGCTCATTTCTTTTGACTCATCGAGAGAATGTGATGTCATTTCAACAAATACGCTTAAACAGCAATTAAGTGATCAATATGTAAATCTTAATGATTATTATATTCTGGATTTCGCGACAATTCAGGGCTTTACGACAATCCCGGATCATCTGCAATTAAAACGTATGAGTATCGCGCTCACTTGGGAAAAATTGGGTAATACATATCCCGGGATACATTTATTAACAGATATACTTTACAATAACAATGCAAAAAAACTTGGTATTGTAGGAACGAGGACCTATGAAGGCGATGTAAATAAAAAAAATGAATTATTGGTCATGCTACTCAAGGCAATGCCCTTTTTAGAGGAATTATGGATAGACTATGATAATTACAGTGAAAATATCATAAAAATCCATCTTACAAAAGAGTCAGAAAATTTAAAAAAAATTACATTTACCCTGTCTAGTAACAATACCACTGAGTTTAACCTTAATCACGCCATTCATCTACAAACTATTTCGTTTACAAATTTAAAATCAAATTCCACGCTGGATTTCTCTCGTCTGCCTGACCTTCAGAAAATAACATTTTATGGAGGAATATCTATTCCTGAAATAAAAGTCAACGAAGCACAAATTCGTTCTGTCATTTTCAATTTTTCAAGATGCACTCCTGATGAAAAAACATATGAGGCCATCATAAAACTGCGTGCACAAGGAGCCAGAGTAAAACTCAGTGAAAATGATGAAACAAACTATGCTGAAATAATAAATAAAATGAAATCAGACCCTCAAAATCCGCCTCCGCTAATGGAGTATAACGATCTTGCAGAACCGCTGGGAAGTAGTGACATTTCCAAAAAGAAGCAAAGTCAAGCTCTTCATTTGCTAAATGAAAACGGCCCTGTTGACGCATCCCACTATCGCAAAAAAATGTTATCAGGAATAACAACCGATAATAATACAATGCTTTTTACACCTGTTTTGTTTAATGAAGCTGAGGCAACGCCTGTCGATGTATCTGCTATAAAAAAAGCACCTCGGAAAACATTCAACCAGGAAGAGGTGAAAAAATGGGGAAAAGGCTGTTTTGCTGGCGAGATTTCTTTATCGACTCAACATCCACAATGGATTCCAATGGACTGTCTGTCATTGAATGATGAGCTAATGTTACTCGATCAGGAAAGCATGGACTTTCTGGATAAAAACAATATCACACTCAAAATAGGCTATTTTGAAAAAACACGCCAATACTTCATTAAACTGGATTTAGGATCGGATACAACAGACGCACTTCCTCACACCATCCAGCTGTATTACGGAATGAGTCCTACCAAAAAACAGGAACAACCTTATGTTGAACCTTCAGCAACGCCACTTCCTGCTTATTTGGAATATTCCATCACCTTGTTGCGAGAAAGAAAACCAGACCTGTTAAAAGTGTTTGAATCAAAATCATCTGAAGAAAAAATTCAAAATCTCATTGATTATTGCACTAAATTTGAAAAGAAGGACATTACAACAGAACTCGAAGAAATCCGGAAAATACTTGAATTTGAAGGTATTATCAATCCTGAAGTTCATCGATTCATGTCGCATATGTGTTTACAGGCAGGTTCATGTGAACATCGCTCAAAAACGTTTTTAGCATTGGCCAGCTACTTTAAAATCCCGGCACAAGTAAATTCTAATCAAACCCATAAATTTGTAGAATATTTTAATGAGACAGAATGGGAATTATGCAATACATTGAGTGGAAGTGATTCTGACATAGTGACATTTAATCCATGGAAAACAGATACCGAACAAAAAGAAGAAAAAACTGATTCTCAACATACCATTGAAGATGAAAACAGATTCAGTCATTTATTTAGTCCCACTGAAAAAATTCTGGCTGAATCAAACCAGTTTGAAGATTGGTATAAACAATTAACTTCACTCACCGGACTTTCACCTTTATTAACATTTAACAAAGATATCGATCCATTTAATTTTCACAGCCATCTAATGCAACAGCCGGATCATGAGTTGGGTAATAATTATTTTTACATACAAAATCCGGATGACTTTGAACAATTACTGATATCAACACAAACAAATGATAATGAATCCTGCGCGGTTGAAGGACCACTTTTAAAATTGTTTCTGAATGAAAAAAGCAAAGGAACACTTTTTATTGACTGGTCAAACTTCACAGCCAAAGAAATTGCTCATTACAAAAGTATCCTCGATCCTAATCCAACCTTAAATGGTTACTCATGTCCTCCCGGGATTAAAGTGATTAATGCAAGCAAATCTAACACGCAGGCCTGTTCAGCGTTCCATTCCCGCACGCAAAAAATAGCGTGGCCAAAAAACCCTGAAACACTTTCTCCCATTTTGCCAAAAATAAAAATAACTGAACATCAATTTGATGATACGACATCCCAACCCATTCTGGATCTTTACAATAGTCCAACTTGGGAAAGTATTTTAATCGGGCGATCAAAACCGGCAGGCAGTGGATTTATTTATCAACCCGGTGCATTACTGAATGCCCTGTCTGAGAAGAAAAATGCGATTTACCTGACAGGTTTACCGGATCGTAATCCGGAATTTTCAGTTTTTATGGAACGTTTAAAACGAGAGGGAGGATTTTATGCAAATGGCAAATGGAATTCAATTCCAGAGACATTCACCTTCCATATTTTTTCAAATCCAATAAACGACAACACAGAAATTCCTGTCTATGATCATCATGCGCCAGAAAATCATCCTGTTTACTACATGAACAAACAGAATTACGATGCCTTTTTTGAGCAAAACAGTGTGGACGATGGCTTGCTGTATAGCATGCCAAACGATTCCACACTTGTTCTAACCGATCAACTGACCATAGATGAACTCAGAAAAATCAAGGCAAAAATAAATACTTTAAAAAACTCGACACCATCGATAACCATCCATTTAAAAATTCTGCCACATCTGACGGGTGATATATCAAATAATCAAATGTCTCGCATTCCTCTCTCGGAAGATATACCGATTTCAACATCCGCTATCATTCTGACAAATGACATCCGAACAACTGCGAAGAAACTGGAACAGGAAATAAAACATTCACACGCATTTCAAATTTCAAACACGACAGAATTGAGTGATATTTTTGAAGATACACAACGCATCCCTAATGAAAAAAAATCGGAAACGCCAATGCTGGGAAAAAGGGAATTGCATTTTGATCATCGCATTCTTCCGCTGTTTCGTAGCCTGCAAACAGGCGAAACCGTTATCCTAAAAGGTCCCGTTTCAAGTGAATTGTATCATCAGATAGAAACACTTTTTGCAAAGCCACCTTATTTA
>Ga0206942_1173_pt1 | contig 18762 bp, 21 predicted proteins | sample Alteio_BWOrgHeat_6_FD_153253 | JGI IMG/M metagenome (GOLD analysis project Ga0206942, IMG submission 153253) | Enriched cells from forest soil in Barre Woods Harvard Forest LTER site, Petersham, Massachusetts, United States -... | ecosystem: Environmental > Terrestrial > Soil > Temperate forest > O... | reverse complement strand
TTGAAAAAACAGCATAAGGCGAAACACTTGAGGGTGGAAAATACATATTTATCAAGCGCGATGTTCTTGAGTTCTTTAAAAAATTACATGCATATGGAATGTCTGTTGGGACTCCGTTCCGGCGCGGCGTTTGAGGAGCGCAAACTCATCATCAATTACGCGGTGAAGCTATTTCTTAAATCACATAGTTAATAATTGTCATCCTGAACGAAGTGAAGGATCTTGTGATGGCAGATCATTCGCGTTGCTCAGGATGACGGAATTACATTAAGCGGCGTTGTTTTTATTTCCCGTATTGGCAGAACCAAACGCGCCGCTGGTGCCGGCGCCGTAGCCGGAAGCGTTGGCTTCGGTTTTTGCAGGGCGTGCAGTTGAACTGGCAGCGGAGCTTGAAGATTTCGCCGCGCCGGTGTTATTGGAGGCGTTTAGCTTCTGGCGGTATTGAGTGTTTGTGCGGTCATAAGCATCGCGTATGGCTGGTTCGGCCTGGGTCCAGTCGAGGTTGGTTTTGTTGCTTTGCCAGTTGCTTTCAAGTTCGCTGCGTGCCGCGTCAAATGAACGGTCGGGGTTTTTGGCGACGGCGTCATAGCCGTATTTATAGGCGGGTTGGTAGGTCTCAAAGCTTTGGCCTTTATTGGCATAGGGGCGGGATGAATAATTGTTGCGCCAGTATTCCAATTCCTCGGTGGGGTTGACGAGTTCGGCAATGCCGCTGCCTGCGAGGCCGCCGACGATGCCACCGGCAATGGCGCCGACTACGGCACCGGCGACTGAACCAAGCGGACCGGCTGCGGCGCCGATTACGGCTCCGGCAGTGGCGGCGCCTGCGCTACCCAGCGCGGTGCCGATTGGGTGCGCCCCCGGCTCGCCGGTGATGGGGTCACGGTTTTGCGGGTCGGTGCTAAGGTTGCGGTTGAGGTCTTTATTTGTGAAATCGGTAGCCATGATTGTTCTCCTTATATTGTTTGAATCCTCCAAACAATCTAGGAGTTTACGAATAAGGATACGATAACGCGATTGCTGCGCAATATAAGTTATACGTCAGTAGGGCATTTCCTAATATGCAGGTGTCAAGCGGCCATTGCTGATATCGTTTTTGCGCTCTTGCAGGTAGATGCTGCGGTAGGAGGCATACGGGTCAAGCGAGGTGCGCTCGATTTCGTCGGTGACCGGCAGCAATTTGGTGCGGCGGTCAAGCGCGTCGGCGACGAACAGGCCGATTTGCTCGCGCTCATCCAAAGGCCAATAGACCGGGTTGGCGGCGACGTCAACACCCATGCCGAGTGCGTCACGCAAGGTGGATGGGCCGATGAAGGGGATGACGAAATACGAGCTGTTGCGCCAGCCCCATACGGCCATGGTCTGGCCGAAATCTTCCTGGCGGGGCTTGAGGCCGAAGCTTTCAGCGACGTCGAAAATGCCGAGGACGCCGAAAGTGCTGTTGAGGATGAAGCGCCATAATGAAGTGAAGGTGTTTTTAGGGTCAGCCTGCAAGGCGGAGTTGACGACGGTGAGCGGTTCGCTCAAATTATAAAACACGTTGGAAACGCGGTTGCGGCCCCATTGCGGGACGACGTAGCGGTAGGTGCGGCTGACTGGTTTGTAGACGACGGTATCAACCACATCGTTGAATTTCTGGATGCCGCGGTTAACCGGCTCGATGGGGTCGCTATCCTCGTCATAAGTTTCCGAATCGCCGGATTTGGCGTTGTTGACGGCGGCATAATCCGGCGTTTCCTTCGGCACGGCGAAGGCGGCAGGAGTTACGGCCAGGGCCAGGAGCGCGGCCAGAAATAAATTTTTCATCGTCAGGTAACCCATATTTATCCAATAATAATTCGCGGATACTAGCTATTAATAATTGCCGTTCAACTGAAATTTTAGTTTTCGGCGATTTTCTAGGATTTGTCCGATGGAATGAATTTTAATGCCACACCGTTGTTGCAATAGCGCAAGCCCGTCGGTTGCGGGCCGTCGTTGAAAACATGGCCGTGATGGCCGCCGCAGCGGGCGCAGTGATATTCGGTGCGCGCCATTAATAATGCGTGGTCGGCCTTGGTTTCGATATGGCCGGGAATGGTGTCGAAAAAGCTTGGCCAGCCGGTGCCGCTATCGAATTTATATTTGGAGGGGAAGAGCGGCAAATCGCAGGCGATGCAGGCGAAAATGCCGTCGCGGTGTTCGTTTAATAATGGGCTGGTGAAGGGGCGTTCGGTATCTTCGTGGCGCAAAACTCCATAGGCTTCGGGTGAAAGGCGCTTTTTCCACTCGTCGTCGCTCAGGTTCAATTTGCCAATGTCATCCGCCAGCGCGAATTTACCTAAGCCGCTAAATGCGGCCAATGCGGCAAGGCCGGAGAGTTTTAAAAATTGCCTTCTGTGCATCATTGCCTCTTATTATAATGAATAGTTCGGGGAAATGCAGAAAAAAGTTACGGATGGGGATTTAAGTCTTGCCAAAATATTTTATGGCGGCTAACAAGGCGCAGTTTTTGGAAATACGATACATCGTTTCTTAACAACTTATATTATATAGTACCGCATTAAAATGTAAAATCTGACCACGAAGGAGGGAGACCAATGCCAGTTGAAGAGCAAAAACGCGCCAATCCTGTCAGGCGTTTTTTCAGTGCATTGGGCCCCGGTCTGGTTACCGGCGCGGCGGATGATGACCCTTCGGGCATTGCGACATATTCCATTGCCGGGGCGCAGTTCGGCACTTCATTCTTATGGCTGGCATGGCTGACCTGGCCGCTGATGATGGCGGTGCAGATGATGTGCGCGCGTATCGGCATGATGAGCGGCATGGGGCTGGCCGGGGCGCTCAACAAAAAATTCCCGCGCTGGGTGCTGATTATAGTTTCAATGGCGCTGTTTGTCGCCAATACTATCAATATAGGCGCGGATTTATCGGGTATGGCGGATGCGGCGAATGTGCTCAGCGGCGTCAGTGCTGATTATTACGTCGTCATGTTCGGATTATTAATTGGCTGGGCGATTGTGCATTTCCGCTATTACCAGATTGCCAATGTGCTGAAATGGCTGGCGCTGTCACTATTTGCCTATATCGCCACTGCGTTCATGATTAATGCTGATTGGAGCGAAGTTGCGCATGATACTTTCACCGTCAAAATGCCAAAGGGCAGCGAGGCGTGGGGGATGTTGGTGGCGATTTTGGGGACGACTATCAGCCCGTATTTGTTTTTCTGGCAGAGCGCGCAGGAAGTGGAAGAGCACAAGGCCAAAGGCAAGCGCATGGTGGCGGTCAAGGCCTATAGCGAAAAACACGAACTGGCCGACCGCATGATTGATGTCGGCGCGGGGACGTTCTTGTCCAATATCGTGATGTTTTTCGTCATCGTCACCACCGCGTTCACGCTGAACCGGCACGGGATTACTCATATCGAAACATCCAAACAGGCGGCGATGGCGCTCAGGCCTTTGGCGGGGGCGCATGCGATGCAATTATATACGCTCGGCATCGTCGCCGTCGGCTTGCTGGCAATACCGACTTTGGCGGGCTCCTCGGCTTATGCATTTGCCGAGATATTTAACTGGGACCACGGGCTGGATGAGAAGCTCAAAAACGCGCATGCGTTCTATGCGATTATTATAGTTTCAATAATCATCGGCATTGGCCTCGACTTCCTGGACATTAATCCCATCAAGGCGCTGTATTGGTCGGCAATTCTGAATGGGCTGACGGCGCCGTTTATTATGGTGGGGATTGTGATAGTCGCGGCCAACCACCGCATCATGCGCAAGCACGAAAGCTCAGTATTTTCACTTGCCGTCGTCGGCATTGCGACGCTGATAATGTTCGCTGCCGCCATCGGCATGTTCGTATTCTGATGAAATTGCTGGCCGGGACATCGGGCTGGAGTTATCAGCAATGGAAGCAGGATTTTTACCCAACTTCGTGCACCGCTGACTGGCTGGAGTATTATGCGGGAAGGCTGGTGACGGTTGAGGTCAATAACAGCTTTTACAAAATCCCGGCGCAGGCGATGATTGAAAAATGGGTGCGGGTGGTGCCGGATGGGTTTAAATATGCGGTCAAAGCCTGGCAGGGGATTACGCGTGTGAAGCGGCTGCAAAATTGCGATGATGAGGTGAAATTGTTTTTCACCATGCTGCAATTTTTTCGCGGGACTTTGGGGCCGGTGCTGTTCCAGTTGCCGCCGTCGCTGCAATATGATTTGGAGTTGTTGAAAAACTTCCTGGCTAAATTGCCGGGTGGCGTCCGCTATGCTTTCGAGTTCCGGCATATTAGCTGGTTTTGTGAGGAAACTTATGAATTGTTGCGGGCAAATAATACAGCGCTGGTTTTGACGCATGTGAAAAAATGGACGGTGCCGATGCTGAAAACCGCGGATTTTGTTTATATCCGCCTGCATGGTGCGGAGGCGTTATATAAGGGTAAATATGATGATGAGTTCCTCCTGCGGCTATATGAGTGGACGAAAAAGGCGGGGGCGGAGGAGAGTTTTGTCTATTTCAACAATACGATGAACGGTATTGACGCAGTCAGCAACGCGATGCGGTTAAATGAGATTTTTATGGCGGCGGCGGGTGAGCCGAATGGATGATTTATTTGCGGTTGGATAAATCTGGCAGGTAAACCAAAAACAGGAGTTGTTATGCCGCGGGGTGATAAAAGTTCATATAGTAATAAGCAAAAACGCCAGGCCGAACATATTGAGGAAAGCGAGAAAAAAGAGGGGCGCAGCAATAAGGCGGCGGCGCGGATAGCCTGGGCGACGGTGAATAAACAAAGCGGCGGCGGCAAAAAATCCGGGTCGGGGCGGGGGAAGAAGACAACCACAAATAAAATCCGTGCAGGGAAAAATCCTCTTCCAGTAAAAAGAAATCGAGCTGACTAAGCCGCTCGCTCTTTACCTTTAGGGCTTAAACCAAGTTTCGGATCTAAAAGCTGCAGAGCTCCCTTGCTAGATCTTACCGCCGCATCCGCCTGACGGAGAATCTCATCCGCGAGGCCGGAGGTTTTGGGGGAAGTTTGGATGGCTACTTTTGATGATTCCGATTTGATCACTTGTTTTGCGACTGCTGCATCTATGACCGCGTGTAATGTAGCAGCATCAAATTTTCCGCCATCAATTAGCTTCTTCATGCCTGTGCGGTCAAATGCTTTAACTACACCATCAAAAGTCAAATCTTGCGGCAAATTGATTTCCAGCTCTGCTGCCAAAACCTGGTAATTGCTCATATTAGGAAAGATTTTATTAGTCGCATCCAAAGCTTTACTATGCGCTATCAGATTCACATCATTGATTTTATGATTTTTAATCAGCGTTTGGATGTTTTCTAGTTTTGCATCAATATCTTTAAATTTTGGATCTGAAGCAGTTTTTTCACGTAGCGTGGTAACCATTTCATTTAAACATTCGGTAGGCCGTCTTACTGCAGAAGTATTATAGGGATAAGTGCCGCGTCCAACTCTTCTTATATCCGCAGCGATCGCTAATGCGTATTCTGCTCTTTGCTCTTTTAATGATTCATCCATACAAGCCCTTTAGTAAGTTGAATTGTCTAATTTATTTATCCGCAATTTGGATAATGTCAACAATTTTATTAAAAACTTACATAATATTAACTAATTATTAGTCAATAGTGGTTAATCTTTGTCTTAAGGAGTTATTAATGCCATGGTAGAATACTCTGGTCAGGGTGGGTTGTCTTCTTTGCAAACAAGCGAGATTTTAGGCTTGGAGAAGGAGCTGGAGGTATTGCCGCGCAGTTTCAATTTAGGTCCAATATTTGCTGCAATGCAAAATAGATTATTAACTTTAGGAAAGAAAGTTTCTGATGATTCGGAAAAAGATGAAGAGAAAAAGCAAGAAGTGTTGCAATTACAAATGCAATTAGCTGCTGCCCATGTAGAGCAAACAAAACTTTCAGCTGAAGAAAAGTCTCATTTTGATAAATTTATCGCCAAAGAAATGTTCCATGTAAACGATGTCCGTGAAGCTGAGAAATTTATAGAGAAAAATATTAATAAGTTAAATGCCAAGGAGCAAGTTAAGCTGGGCAATAAATTAAGATTTGATACAGATCCGCAAGCGCAAAAAGAGATTATTGCAAATCCAAAAGTTGAAGAGGTCAGCAATAAAGCGAAACTTGTACAATCTACTGTTGAGGCATTGACTAAGCCGGAAGAGAAAAAGGTGCTGGAGGCGGAAAAACATGAGGCTAGCCAAGTGTATAATAGATTATCGCCTGAACAACAAAATGCACTTATTGAGGCAAGCTCAATTCAAAACTCCAAGTTAAGAGCGCAAAAAATTGCGGATATCGCGCCAATAGAATTACAAGAAGCGGCAATTAGAAGTTATGATGGAAAAAAATCGGATATAGCAAAAAGTCTTGTTCCTTTTTTGAGGGATGGTAACGCGAGACAAGAGGTTATTGATATTATAAAAAATAAAATAAAAGATCCTGATGCTTTTAACGAATTAAAAGAAATACAGAAGAAAAGCCAAAATCAGCAAGATAATCCCTCAGCAAAAGCAAAGGCTGTTGTGGATTTCATGGAAGAGCATAATTTGAAAGAAAAAGTGTGGCAAACCATGAAAGAAAATCACACATTGATAAGAAATGATTTGAAAAATATAAATGAGGAAAAGACCCGGGGGCAATTAGCTAATCCGGATAAAGAATCCTGCTTAAAACAAGCGCTGGAAAAATCGCCATCCATAAAATCAGCATTCAATGACTTGAAAAAATCCGAGCGTCTGACGCTTGCCGCGCAGGATGGGGCGAGTATGGAAACGCATCAGGAATTGGCTGGAAAATTGAATCAGGCGGGGATAGTTAAAGTTGCCGAAACAACTAGTCCCGCCAGTGCTGCGGCGCTGCCTGATGGCGGCAGGCCGGTTCAGCAATCAGCGCGTCAGATATCCTAACGTTTCAGGTGCCTTTTCCCTGCATAAAACCCTGTAAAATGCAGGCCGGTCAGCGCCAAGGGAAATTCTTTAATTTTTCCCTTGCATTAGTTTCCACCTTGGTGTAAATATCCGCGCCCCAAGATATATATGCATATATATATTGACAGGTATTTTTTAGGAGATTGGCGCTTCGACAAGGCGGGTGTAGCTTAATGGTAAAGCCCCAGCCTTCCAAGCTGGACACGTGGGTTCGATTCCCACCACCCGCTCCACTAAAAATACCGCTATATATATGTTACAGGGTGGTCAGGGCGAGGCCATCCGGATATTTTAGGCGCCAAGATTTAATATTGAATTATAATTATAGGGACTTAAAAATGGCTAAAGCAAAATTTGATCGTTCAAAACCACACGCCAATATCGGCACAATCGGCCACGTTGACCATGGTAAAACCACGTTGACCGCAGCTATCGCGACCTTGCAGTCGAAAAAGGGACTCGGCGTTGCCCGTGACTACGCGTCAATCGACGCGGCTCCGGAAGAGAAAGCGCGCGGTATCACTATTAATACTGCCCACGTTGAATATGAAACGGCTAAACGCCACTATGCCCACGTAGATTGTCCGGGCCACGCCGATTATGTGAAAAACATGATCACCGGCGCCGCGCAAATGGACGGCGCTATCCTGGTTGTATCAGCCGCCGACGGCCCGATGCCGCAAACCCGCGAGCATATTTTGTTGGCCCGCCAGGTTGGCGTGCCTGCCCTGGTCGTATTCATGAACAAAGTTGACATGGTTGACGATAAAGAGCTTATCGACCTGGTTGAAATGGAAATCCGCGAGCTGTTGACTTCATATGAATTCCCCGGCGACAAAATTCCCATTGTTAAAGGTTCTGCGCTCAAAGCGCTGGCTGGTGAGGATACTGAAATCGGCACGCAAAGCATCGATAAATTGATGGATGCGGTTGATTCTTACATCCCGCAGCCGAAACGCGACATGGATAAAGCTTTCCTGATGCCGGTTGAGGACGTGTTCTCAATCGAGGGCCGCGGCACTGTGGTTACCGGCCGTATCGAGCGCGGTGTTATCAATAAAGGCGAAGATATCGAAATCGTCGGCCTGCGCCCGACGCAGAAAACCGCCGTCACCGGCATCGAAATGTTCCGTAAGGAACTTGACCGCGGTGAAGCTGGCGACAATGCCGGTTTACTCCTGCGCGGCACGAAACGCGAAGAAGTTGAGCGCGGACAAGTTCTGGCGAAACCGGGTTCGGTTACTCCGCACTCTGAATTCCAGGGCAAATGCGTGATTTTGAAAAAAAGAAGAAGGCGGACGCCACACCCCGTTCTTCGCCAATTACCGCCCGCAATTCTATTTCCGCACGACTGACGTTACCGGTTCAGTGGTTCTGCCGGCAGGCGTGGAAATGGTTATGCCCGGCGATACTGTCGAATTGACGGTGACGCTCGGCGCGCCTATCGCGATGGAAGAAGGCCTGCGTTTCGCTATCCGCGAGGGTGGCCGTACCGTTGGTGCAGGCGTCGTAACGAAAATCATTAAGTAAGCGGAAGGAGTAAGGGGACTGGTTCCTTTTAGCCTGGGTATAGGAGTGTAGCTCAACTGGTAGAGCATCGGTCTCCAAAACCGAAGGTTGAGGGTTCGAGCCCCTCCGCTCCTGCCACTAAATTAGTTGCCGGGTTACTGAGTTGCTAAGTTGCTAAGTGAGGCAAACTAAGCAACTAAGCAACTAAGCAACTAAGCAACTAAAGGAAGAAAATGACGTCACCGGCAGAGTTTATACGGCAGGTAAAACAGGAAGGCACCAAAGTCACGTGGCCGACGCGGCGCGAAACTTTGATGGCGGGGCTGATGGTCTTAATTGTCGTGGTTATTTTCGGCGGTTTTTTCTTCGGAGTCGATTTTGTCGTTTCATCGGCCATCAAGTGGCTGTTGGGATTAAATTACTAGGTATTGATTAAAGGTTTATTGGATTGAAAATGGCGCAACGCTGGTATATTATAAACGCCCATTCGGGGCAGGAAAAAAAGGTCGCGGCGGAGATCCGCAAGCAGGCTGACGAGAAGGACATGACCGAGGTCATCACCGAAGTTGCGGTGCCCGCCGAGGAAGTGACGGAGGTGCGCCGCGGCAAGAAAATGGCGGCCGAGCGCAAGTTTTTCCCGGGTTATGTGCTGGTGAAATGCGAAATGACGGATGGGGCCTGGCATTTGATTAAAAACGTGCCGAAAGTCACCGGGTTTTTGGGCGGCAAGGGTAAACCGCAGGCAATTTCCGACGCCGAAGCTGACAGGATTTTTGCACAGGTCCGCGAGGGCGTGCGCAAGGTTGACACCGGCATCCAGTTCGAGGCCGGCGAAACTGTAAAAGTTATCGACGGCCCGTTCGATTCCTTCGCCGGGATTGTGCAGGACGTGGACATAGGCAAGAAAAAATTGAAAGTGGAAGTTTCCATCTTCGGCCGGGCGACGCCGGTTGAGCTGGAATATGGACAAGTACAGAAAATAGCGAAATAGGTAATTTTATGGACGAAACTGTAGCAGTTAGGGCAGAAGGCGAAGAGATGGTTAGGGTGGATATAGTAACTAAATTGGTCGCAATTAATGATAGCGCGGCGAGTTGCTTTTCGGATAAAAATGCTCTTGCGGGTGATATTATATGGGCTGAAAGTCTAACCAGGTCTGTAACCTATATTATCGGGCAATTACAGGCTGTTCCTAAGGAAATTGATAAAGGGGCCGTTACAGATAAAATCCGGGTTTTGAGAGATGCTGCTAGAGCGCAAACTGAGAACCAGAGCGGAAAAGTAGTTAGGGTTTGTGAGGCGATAAGGGATTTTATAACTTTTTTTGGTCTCACAAGGGCTATGGTTCCTGCTTTAGCTGGTGTTGAAATAGCTGACGGACAAGAAAGATAATTAGAGAAATAAGAGAGAAATATGGCTAAGAAAATACAAGGTTACGTTAAATTGCAGATTCCGGCTGGTAAGGCCAATCCTTCGCCGCCGGTTGGGCCGGCGCTGGGGCAGGCTGGGGTGAACATCATGGAGTTCTGCAAACAGTTCAATGCAGCGACGCAGAAGGATGAGGCCGGGCAGCCGACGCCGGTGGTGATTACCGTATTCTCCGATAAATCCTTCACCTTCATCACGCGCAAACCGCCGGTTTCATATTTCGTGAAAAAAGCGGCCAAGCTTGAGAAAGGTTCCGGAGCGACCGGCAAGGAAGCCAGTGTTGGTAAAATTACCAAGAAACAGGCGGAAGAAATCGCCAAAGAAAAAATGAATGATTTAAACGCCAACGATTTAGCGGCCGCGACCAGCATGGTTATCGGCACCGCCAAATCAATGGGAATTGACGTTGTAGAGGCAGCATAGTTATGGCAAAGAAAGAACAAGAAAACACCGAAGAAAAAGCTCCTAAGAAAGCGAAAAAAGCTCCCGTGGAAACTGCTGAAGCGGTGGAAACTCCTGCGGCTGAGGGCGCTCAAAGCGAGGCGGCGGAAAAGCCGAAGAAAGCTAAAAAAGCCAAAGGTGAAGCCAAGGAAGCGGTTGCCTCCAAGAAAGATGCGAAAGCTTTGGCTGATAAAAAGGCCAAGCAGGCGAAAAAGCATGCATTGGTAAAACAATTCGGCAAGCGCGGCGGGGCAATTCGCGAGGGTTTGGATGTGAATAAAACTTATACGCTGGAGCAAGCGGTGAAGGAAGTTAAGGCGCGTGCCAAAGCCAAGTTTGATGAAACTGTTGAGATTTCGCTAAACCTCGGCATTGACCCTAACGATACCAACAACGTCGTGCGCGGCGTGGTGCCGATGCCAAATGGTTTGGGCAAAAAAGTTACGGTTGCCGTATTTGCCAAAGGCCCGAAAGCCGAGGAAGCCAAGAAAGCCGGGGCGGACATTGTCGGGGAAGCTGACTTGGCCGACCAGATTACGGCGGGCAAAGTGAATTTCGACCTCTGTATCGCCACCCCGGACATGATGGGTGTAGTTGGTAAAGTCGCCAAAATCCTCGGGCCGAAAGGCCTGATGCCGAACCCGAAACTGGGCACGGTGACGATGGATGTGGCCAATGCGGTGAAAGTTGCAAAGTCAGGCCAGGTGGAATTCCGCGCGGAGAAGGCCGGAATTGTTCACGCTGGCGTGGGTAAAGCCAGCTTCGACGAAAAAGCCTTGCTACAGAACATAAAAACCTTTATAGCAGCCGTCAATAAAGCAAAACCTCAAACTTCAAAAGGCGCTTATATCAAGCGCGCGGCGATTTCAACGTCACAAGGCGTAGGCCTGAAACTCGACGTCGCCGACATCACGGCAATTTTGAAAGCGGAGGCGGCGTAAAGTTTGAACTTTAGAACTCCAGAACTTCGGAATTTCTGATCCGAGGTTCAGAAGTTCGGAGGTTCGGAAGTTCAAAGGAAAGAAATATGAAAAAAGCTAAAAAAGCAGTATCAGTGAAGGAATTGACCGGGATTTTTTGGCGAGATTGAGACTATCATCATCGCGCAGAATACCGGGTTGACCGTGGCTGAATTCACCAAGTTGCGCCAGAAAATGCGCAGCAGCGGAGCGACGATTAAAGTTGCCAAGAACCGGTTGATTAAAATTGCCCTGAAAGGCACTCGCTACGAGTCGCTCTCCGACAAATTCCACGGGCCGACGGCGATTGCCTATTCGAAAGACCCGGTTTCTGCGGCGAAAGCGATTGCGGAATTTGCCAAGGATAACCAGAAGCTGGTTATCATCGGCGGCGCGATGGGTAACACTGTGCTTGATGTTGCCGGTGTGAAAAACCTGGCCCTGATGCCATCATTAGACGAATTACGTGCCAAACTTGTTGGCCTTATCAACGCTCCGGCGACCAAACTCGTGCAGGTTATCCAGGCTCCGGCCGGACAACTGGCGCGGATTTTCGGCGCCTATGCGGCGAAGGGTTAAAACCAAGGAAATAGGCGCTTCTACGTAATAAGAAATTAAAAATAACAAAACTAAAAGAGGAAAATAAAATGGCTGCTAATGTTGAAAAAAATCGTCGATGACTTGTCTAGTCTGACTGTTATCGAAGCTGCGGATCTCGCAAAACGTCTGGAAGAAAAATGGGGCGTTTCTGCCGCTGCCGCTGTTGCCGTTGCCGGTCCTGCCGCTGCCGCAGGTCCTGCCGCTGAAGAAAAAACCGAGTTCAATGTAATCTTGGAAGCCGCCGGCGACAAGAAAATTGAAGTCATCAAAGAAGTTCGCGCCATCACCGGCCTCGGCCTTGGTGAAGCGAAAGCTTTAGTTGAAGGCGCTCCAAAAACTGTGAAAGAAGCAGTTTCCAAAAAGGATGCCGAAGAAATGAAGAAAAAACTTGAAGCTGTCGGCGCCAAAGTCAAGTTAGATTAGTCTCAAAGTCGCAAGTCGCAGAGTCGCAAAGAACTATGCGACTTTGCGACTTTGCGACTTGCGACTATTTAGGAGTGCTCGGCTCCCTTAAACTTGAGCACTGGCCGTTTACTGTGGCCGCATTTTTAAGATTATTGAAGCTAGGCCTAAAACCTAGAACCTAACACCTAAAACCTAGGAAGAAAAATGCTATCATTCACTGCGCGTAAAAGAATCCGTAACCAGTTTGGAAAAATCAAAGACATCGCTACCTTGCCGAACCTGATTGAGGTTCAGAAGAATTCTTACGAGAAATTCCTCGGCAATTTCGGCGAGAAGGCTGATAGCGGGTTGTTCGCCGTATTCAAATCAGTTTTCCCGGTCAAGGATTTTGCGGATACTTCTACTCTGGAGTTTGTCTCCTTCCATTTCGGCGAGCCGAAATATGATGTTGAAGAATCCCGCCAGCGCGGCATCAATTTCGCCGCGCCTTTATATGCAACGCTCCGCCTGATTGTGTGGATTGTCGATGCTGATTCCGGCACGCGCGAAATTAAAGACATCAAAGAGCAAGATGTTTACATGGGTGATATCCCGATGATGACCAATAACGGCACATTCATCATCAACGGCACCGAGCGGGTAATTGTTTCGCAAATGCACCGCTCCCCCGGCGTGTTCTTCGACCACGACAAAGGCAAAACCCATAGCTCCGGCAAATTCCTCTACAATGCCCGCGTCATCCCTTACCGCGGCTCATGGCTTGATTTGGAATTTGACGGCAAAGATTTAGTATTTTTCCGCATCGACCGCCGCAGGAAGCTTTATGTTTCGACATTGCTGCGCGCTTTGGGCTTGGACACCGAAGAAATCCTCAACACATTCTACCAGCAAAATATCGCCAAGAAAACCAAGAGCGGCTGGACGATTAACTTTGATGCCGAGCGCATGAAAGGCACTAAATTATTAGAAGATTTGATTGACCCGAAAACCGGCAAAGTGAAGCTGGAAGCGGGCACCAAGCTGAACGCCAAAGTCGTGCGCGACCTCGTCAAGGACGGGTTCAACCAGCACCTCGTGCAGGCTGAGCAACTGGCCGGGCGTTATGTGGCGACGGATATGGTCAATAAACAGACCGGTGAAATTCTCGCCGAAGCTGGTGACGAACTGACGGCGGCGAAAATTGCCGAGCTGGAAGAATTCGGCTTTGCGGAAATCCCGACCTTGAACATTGATAACGTCAAAGTTGGTGCGTATTTGCGCAATTCTTTGGCAGCGGATAAGAACCAGACGCGTGAAGAAGCTCTCATCGATATCTACAAAGTAATGCGCCCGGGCGAGCCGCCTACCGTTGAGGCGGCGGATTTGCTGTTTAAATCCCTGTTCTTTGATTCTGAGCGTTATGACTTGTCTGATGTCGGCCGGATGAAAGTGAATGCGCGGTTGAATGTAAACGAGCCTGACGAAGCTCGGGTTTTGACCAAGAACGATATTATAGAATCTGTCCGCACTTTGATTTCCATCAAGGACGGTTTTGACGATGTTGACGATATCGACCATTTGGGCAACCGCCGCATCCGCTCGGTTGGTGAGCTGGTGGAAAACCAGTTCCGCATTGGTTTGCTGCGCATGGAGCGCGCGGTGATTGAGCGGATGTCATCAGTTGAGATTGATACGGTGATGCCGCAGGATTTGATTAACTCGAAACCTCTCGTGGCGACTATTAAAGAGTTCTTCGGTTCTTCGCAGCTTTCTCAGTTCATGGACCAAACCAATCCGCTTTCCGAAATCACGCATAAACGCCGTCTTTCAGCTTTGGGGCCCGGCGGTCTTACCCGTGAGCGGGCGGGGTTTGAGGTGCGTGACGTTCACGTAACCCACTATGGCCGGATTTGCCCGATTGAGACGCCGGAAGGGCCGAATATCGGACTCATCAACTCGATGGCGACTTATGCCAAGGTGAATAAATACGGTTTCATTGATACGCCTTACCGCAAGATTGTGAATAATAAAGTCACCGAGGAAGTGGTTTACCTGTCGGCGATTGAGGAAGGCAAATACACAATTGCGCAGGCTAATGCCGAGTTGAACGAGAAGGGTGAGTTTACTTCGCACTTGGTTTCTGCCCGGAAACGTGGCGAGTTCATCCTCGCGGCGCCGAACGAGATTGAGTTTATTGACGTTTCGCCGAAACAGGTGGTTTCGGTGGCGGCTTCATTGATTCCATTCCTCGAAAACGATGACGCCAACCGCGCGTTGATGGGCTCGAACATGCAACGCCAGGCGGTGCCTCTGCTCCGTGCGGAAGCGCCGTTTGTCGGCACTGGTATGGAAAGCATCGTCGCCAAAGATTCCGGTGTAACTGTTGTTGCCAAAAACGGCGGTATCGTTGACCAGGTTGATGGTAAGCGTATCGTGATCCGGACAATTCCTTCGCGCAAAGGGGAATCACCGACGGTTGATATTTACAACCTGTCGAAATTCCAGCGCTCGAACCAGGATACTTGCATCAACCAGAAATCCATCGTGAAATTGGGTGATGAAGTTAAGGCCGGTGATATTATCGCTGACGGTACTTCGACCGATTTGGGTGAACTGGCCCTGGGGCGCAACGTGCTTTGCGCGTTTATGCCGTGGAATGGTTACAATTTCGAGGATTCAATCCTTATCTCTGAGCGTCTGGTGAAAGATGACGTTTATACTTCAATCCACATCGAGGAATTTGAGTGTATGGCGCGTGATACCAAGCTGGGGCCTGAGGAGATTACGCGTGATATCCCTAATGTCGGTGAAGAATCACTCCGCCATCTTGATGAAGTCGGTGTTGTCCATATCGGCGCTGAGATGAAAGCGGGGGATATCCTCGTCGGTAAAGTTACGCCGAAATCTGAATCGCCGGTGACGCCGGAGGAAAAACTCCTGCGCGCGATTTTTGGTGAGAAGGCGGCCGATGTGCGTGACTCATCACTGAAAGTGCCGCCGGGTGTGCAGGGGACAGTGCTTGACGTGCGTGTTTTCTCGCGCCGCGGCGTGGAGAAGGATGAGCGTGCGCTCCAGATTGAGCGTGCGGAAATTGAGTTTTTGCGCAAAGACCGCGACGACGAGCGCAATATTATCGAGCGTTTCGTGTTCGGCCGTTTGAACGAGATTTTGAAGGGCAAGGAAGCGATTGGCGGGCCGAAAGGCTTCAAGGCCGGTCAGGAAATTACGCCGGAAATCCTCGCCAAATACACGCGTAACCAGTGGTTTTCCTTCGTCATTGACGACCAGAAAACCATGACCGAGGTTGAGGGCTTGAAAAAGCAGCTTGACGAAAACGTGGCGCGTTTGGAAAAACGCTTCGGCGAAAAAGTTGAGAAAGTCCAGAGCGGTGATGATTTACCGCCGGGCGTCTTGAAAGTTGTCAAAGTATTCGTCGCAGTTAAACGCAAACTCCAGCCGGGCGATAAAATGGCGGGGCGGCACGGTAACAAAGGTGTTATCTCGCGCATCATCCCGATTGAGGATATGCCGCACCTTGCCGACGGAACCACTGTTGATATCGTCCTGAACCCGCTCGGCGTGCCTTCACGCATGAATATCGGGCAGATTATGGAAACTCACTTGGGTTGGGCAGCCGCAGGACTGGGCCGCCAGATTGGCGATGCTTACCAGGAATATCTGGCCGACAAAAAACAGGAAGCCAATTTGCGCGAGGTGATTTCATCAAACTATGTCAGCGCCGAATTCCGCAAGGAAATTGGCAAACTGCCGGTGAATGAACTTTCCGAACTGGCGCGCAATTTAACTCCGGGTGTGCCGCAGGCAACGCCGGTGTTTGACGGCGCTAAAGAGGATGACATTATCCATTACCTCGAAAAAGCCGGTTTCAATTCATCAGGCCAGGTGACGCTTTACAACGGCCTCACCGGTGATGAGTTTGAGCGTAAGGTGACTGTCGGTTACATTTACATGCTGAAACTCCACCACTTGGTTGATGATAAAATCCACGCGCGCTCGATCGGGCCTTACAGCCTTGTCACGCAGCAGCCTCTGGGTGGTAAGTCCCACTTCGGCGGCCAGCGCTTTGGGGAGATGGAGTGCTGGGCGTTGCAGGCTTACGGCGCGGCGCATACGCTCCAGGAAATCCTCACCGTTAAATCCGACGACGTTACCGGCCGGACGAAGATTTACGAATCCATCGTCCGCGGCGATAACAGTTTTGAGTCCGGCATACCTGAATCATTCAACGTCATCGTCAAAGAGCTTCGCGGCCTTGGCTTAAACGTTGAGCTGAACCAGGTGCTTGATGTGGTTGAGGAAGAGGAATCCAACGACAACCAGTTGGATACTCCGGAAGCGGCGTAATTATTATGAACTCCAGAACTTTGGAACTTCTGAACCTCGGATCAGAAGTTCCGGAGTTCGGAGATTCAGAAGTTCAAAGGATATGATGAGAAATTCGGCGACAATATTTGCGGTGGTTTTGGTGGTTACGGGGTTTGGCCCGGCGATGGCTGATGCTAAAATTCAGGATCTAGCAAAGGAATATATTAAACTTTTAGGTTTTGACCAGTGGATGTATTTTTCTAACTATGAGCAAGCTAATATGAAACCTTGTCTAACCAAAAACGAGTTTGATCCAATCAAAGCTGAAGACGACGTTTATATTAAAAATAAAGGTGCTGAAATAGTTTTAAGTTTTTATCAGCCACAGGAATTGATGGAGATAATGAATTTTTATAAAAATACTGAAATTGGTAAGACTGTGCTGGCTACTTATAAACAATGGGGTGACTCAACTTTAGAAAAGCTGAATCAGGTAGATGTAGAAAAAGGAAGAGCTTTTTTTAAAGATAAAAGTCTCTCCTTTGACAACGCGGTTTTAGGAGCAGATGTTATTTCAGGAGAAATTTCTCATTTAAGCCAATCAAAAGGTGCAAGAGAGATACTGCAAAAGTTTGATAAATATATTGACGTAAAGAACCAGCGTTGCGCTAACGGGCAACAATTTCAAAAACACTTAGAAGACTAACCAATAACTAAGCAACTAGGAAACTAAAATGGCAAACGCAGACGCAGCAAAAGCAAACGCAACAGCAAGAGCAGAGAGTTTTTTCGGGAAACGGTCGAGCGGCTCGCAATATGGGGCGATGAACCAGAGCAATGGGCAGGATTTTGACGAGATCAAAATCACGATTGCCTCGCCGGAAAAAAATCCGCTCATGGTCTTATGGCGAGGTCAAGAAGCCGGAAACCATCAATTACCGGACGTTCAAACCGGAGAAAGACGGCTTGTTCTGCGCGCGGATTTTTGGGCCGATTAAAGATTATGAATGCTTGTGCGGCAAATACAAGCGCATGAAATATCGCGGCATTGTCTGCGAGAAATGCGGTGTGGAAGTTACGACTTCCAAAGTGCGCCGCGAGCGCATGGGGGCATATCGAACTGGCAGCGCCGGTGGCTCACATTTGGTTCTTGAAATCCCTGCCGAGCCGGATTGCGACTATGCTCGACATGACTTTGAAGCAGGTTGAGAAAGTTCTTTATTTTGAAACTTACATGGTTACCGACCCGGGTTTATCGCCGTTCACCTATGGTGAAACTCTGTCTGAAGACCAATTGCTGGATGCGCAGGATAAATATGGCGCCGACAGCTTCACCGCCGGTATTGGTGCGGAAGCGGTGCAGGCGATGTTGATGAAGCTGGATTTGCCGGAATTGAAAGCGCAGTTGCGCGGCGAATTAGCTGAAACAACTTCGGAAGCCAAGCTGAAAAAAATCGTCAAGCGCCTGAAGATGATTGAGGATTTCATCCGCTCGCAGAATAAACCTGAGTGGATGGTGCTGTCGGTAGTGCCGGTGATTCCGCCGGAATTGCGCCCATTGGTGCCGCTTGATGGTGGCCGTTTTGCGACTTCTGATTTGAACGATTTATACCGCCGCGTGATTAACCGTAACAACCGTTTGAAGCGCCTGTTAGAGTTGAAAGCGCCGGATATTATTATCCGTAACGAAAAACGTATGTTGCAGGAAGCGGTTGATGCCTTGTTCGACAACGGCCGCCGCGGCCGCGTGATTACCGGGCCGAATAAACGCCCGTTCAAGTCACTTTCCGACATGTTGAAAGGGAAACAAGGGCGTTTCCGCCAAAACCTGCTCGGTAAACGCGTGGATTACTCTGGCCGGTCGGTGATTACGGTTGGCCCGGAATTGAAATTGCACCAATGCGGGGCTGCCTAAGAAAATGGCGCTGGAATTGTTCAAGCCGTTTATTTATGCCAAGCTGGAAATTTACGGGATTGCGACAACTATCAAAGCCGCGAAGAAAATCGTGGAATCTGAGCGTCCTGAGGTTTGGGATATTCTGGCGGAAGTTATCCGCGAGCACCCGGTTATGTTAAACCGCGCTCCGACGCTGCACAGGCTCGGCATCCAGGCGTTTGAGCCTGTACTCATCGAAGGTAAAGCCATCCAGCTGCACCCGCTGGTTTGCGTTG
>Ga0206942_1172_pt1 | contig 18800 bp, 15 predicted proteins | sample Alteio_BWOrgHeat_6_FD_153253 | JGI IMG/M metagenome (GOLD analysis project Ga0206942, IMG submission 153253) | Enriched cells from forest soil in Barre Woods Harvard Forest LTER site, Petersham, Massachusetts, United States -... | ecosystem: Environmental > Terrestrial > Soil > Temperate forest > O... | reverse complement strand
GCTTGCGGTCCAGGTACACTTCCATGTTGCCGGTTCCCTTAAACTCCTCGAAAATCACATCGTCCATGCGGCTGCCGGTTTCTACCAAGGCCGTAGCGATAATCGTCAAGCTGCCGCCTTCTTCAATATTACGGGCCGCCCCAAAGAAACGTTTCGGACGCTGCAGCGCATTGGAATCCAAACCGCCGGATAGGACACGACCGCTGGACGGAGTGATCGTATTGTAAGCGCGAGCCAGGCGCGTGATGGAGTCCAGAAGAATCACCACATCTTTCCCATGCTCAACCAGACGCTTGGCTTTCTCAATCACCATTTCGGCGACCTGCACGTGGCGCTCGGCGGGTTCATCAAAAGTGGAAGAGACTACTTCCCCCTTCACGCTGCGCTGCATATCGGTGACTTCTTCGGGACGCTCATCAATCAGCAGGACCAGTAGAACAATTTCCGGGTGATTGGCGGTGATCGCATTGGCGATCCTTTGCATAATAATGGTTTTCCCCGTACGCGGCGCCGCATTGATCAAGGCGCGCTGGCCTTTGCCCACGGGAGCGATGAGATCTACAACTCGGGTGTTTAAATCATCTTTTTTATTCTCAAGAACAATGCGTTTTTCAGGATAAAGCGGGGTGAGGTTGTCGAAAAGAGGCCTGTCTTTCAGCATCTCCAAGTCGCTGCCGTTGACGGATTTTACTTGGAGCAGAGCGAAAAATCGTTCCTGTTCCTTGGGAGGCCTTACAAACCCGGCGACCGTGTCGCCTTTTCGAAGCCCGAATTTTTTAATTTGAGAAGGCGAAATGTAAATATCGTCCGGCCCGGGGAGATAGTTGTAATTGGGGCTTCGCAGGAATCCAAAGCCATCCGGAAGGATCTCGAGAACCCCTTCATCATAGATCATCCCGCTTTCTTTGGCCTGGCCCTCTAAAATCTTGGCAATCAGCTCCTGTTTGCGGAGGCCCACGGGGGTCTCAAGCTTTAGATCGCGGCCGATTTTCTGCAGTTCCGCAATCGTCAGCTTGGAAAGAACCGTTAAATCCATCTGTTTTTCATTGGGAATCGGGCGACGTACTTCCTCCGGCGGTTGGCCGTTCACCGCGGGACGCGGAGCAGGAGTAGAGGATGTGGGTTCTTGATTCAGGGCGATGCTCGTTTGAGTTTCAGTAAATTTGGGATTCGCTTATACGGAGTTTCCGGGAAAGAAACGCACAACTGAGATGATTATACACGCCGCCGGATATTTGTCAAGAGCAATTTCTTCCCTGTTACCTACGAATTAAAAGTGCACAGGTTTTAACCGATTTAGGTTTTAAAAGTGCACATCCCTAAATTTTTAGCATGAACCTCAAAAAGGAGGTCGTGCTATGGCCCAACTTCATAAGAAATTCACCGACAGTCAGGTTAAAGATCTTTTCAGCCGTTACCTAAAGTCTGAAATCAAGCGTGTCTACATCCAGGAAGTCCTCGGCATTCAGCGCCGCCGATTCTGCCAGCTCATTAAGCGCTATCAACAAGATCCCGCCACCTTCACCATTCAATATGCTCGCCATAGCCCAACGCGTTGCCTGGCTCCCGCCATTGAAAGGAACATTCTCAAAGAACTGACCGCCGAAAAACGTTTAATCCAAAACAAGGACGTCCCCGTCCGTTCCTACAACTACACCTACATTAAAGACCGCCTGGCCGATGCCCATCATCAAAAAGTTGCTCTCTCCACCATCATCGACAGAGCCAGAAAACACGGGTTCTATCTGAAAAAATCCCCGCAGAAGATTCATGATCGGGAAGTCTCCACCCACTATGCCGGCGAACTCATCCAGCATGATTCGTCCTTTCACCTCTGGGCCCCGGCCGCTCAGGAACGGTGGCATCTCATTACCTCGCTCGATGATTACAGCCGTTTCATCCTCTATGCCCGGCTGCTCAAGAAAGAATCCACCTGGGCTCATATCCAGGCCTTTCAGGCGGTCGCTTTTGCCCATGGCCTGCCCTTTTCCTACTACGTCGATTCCCATTCCATCTTTCGCTTCGTTCGTGGCCGTGACAGCATCTGGCGTGAACATGCCCTGCAAACCGATGATGTCGATCCTCAGTGGAAACAGGTCTTGGAAACCTGCGGTGTCAAAGTCACTTACGCCCTGTCCCCTCAAGCCAAGGGCAAGATCGAACGCCCTTATCGTTGGATTCAAGACCGCCTCGTGCGCTCTTGTGTGCGCGATAACGTCACAGACATCCGTAACGCTCAAACCCTCCTCGCTCATGAAATCCACCGCTATAACTATCGTCAGGTCCATTCCACCACACTCGAAATCCCTGACGTCCGTTTTCAAAGAGCCCTACGCGAAAAACAATCCCTCTTCCGCCCCTTCAAAGTCCCGCCGCCCTTTAAGTCCGCTAAAGACCTCTTCTGCTTGACCTGGGAACGCGTGGCTGATCCCTACTGCAAAATCTCGATCAATTCGATCCCCTTCAGGGTCAATGGCTCCTATCCGGACGACAAAATTACCCTGCGCCTTTATCCCTTAAATGCCGCCGTTTCAGAACTCCGTTTCTGGCGCAAAGACCACTTGCTTGATGTGCGCATCATCAAAAACGTCGACCTCAAGGGCGTGCACTTTTAATCCGTCAACTGTGCACTTTTAAAAAACGCCCAACAGAGCAATTTCTTCCCTAATTTTCATTATTTGACCTGATCCAACAGAGCGAGAAAGCTCTGCGTTCTTCGACTTTCAGGATGTAACCGCGCATTTCTTTCGATATTTTCACGAAGCCGTGAACGTTGAGAAGGAGAAATCTGCGACACGTATTGCGAAAAGACCGCTGCGCTCATGTCGGGGTAGATATGGCGAAATTCATAAGCAGAAATGGTTTTCTGATAGTCCGGCGTGCGTTTCACGAATATCGCGGAAAGATCGTCCCAATACACAAGTGCCCAGGACGAAGCAGAAAAATAGTCATGAAAAATAGAAACGATAGAAGATGGAGCAGGATAAGCGACCAGAGCGGCCGTAATGCCATACTGATTTAAAAATGTATTCCACTGTTCGGGGGCTCCATTCCTCGCCTGAACCAAATGGTTATTAAGCTCACGATAGCCTTCCACGGTGGGATATCGTCCATCGATAAAATCGGGCGGATAACCGCCAAACCGCCAGATCCAGTAACTACCGAAGTTGTAATCATTAAAAAACCGACCTCCAAGTTTTTCTGAGGATATAAATTCACAGGCTTTCGCGGGTAGTTGCCTGAAGTCCACACCGGTTCCGGCACGACCGACAGCGCAGATAAGACATGTGAAAAGAAGCATCATAAGTACAGCAGAAACCGGGACCACGTGTTGTTCTACAAACCGGTCAACGACCGCCAAAACTGCTGATCGGCTGAAAAATTCCAGCGCATAAGGAAATATGCAAAGAAGGAAAAAGGGAACTCCTAACGCATGGCGAATGCTCAGCCAGGTAAAAAATAAACAGCCGGGTAATCGAGACAAAATCCCGTAATTTCCCTTCCAGATCTGCCAGGCTATGATGAACCAGAAAACGAAGATACAAATCCAAAAGATGTGGAAGTGCTGCCATGCGGGAGGAAACCATTCTCCGATAAAGCTCGAATTCCGCGTGCCCTCGTATAAGGAGTTGTAAAGGACAATGCCATGCGGATTAAGAAGCGTTCCCATGAAGCAGGCGCATAACCAGAGAACGGTTTGACGCAACGAACGCCCATGACACAGACTCTCTGTGCCCACGTATAAACCGGCTGCTGCGAGCCCCAGGATAAAGCCGGGGTGACTGTTAGCCCAAAGAGTAAAGGCCGCAGGCCACAGCCACCGCGATTTATTCCACCGATGCGTCCCATAATCGCGATCCAGATGCCAGAAAAGAAGAACCAGGAAAAAGAGAGTAACAAGATCTGCTCTTTCGGGCCATCCCTGGCTGCCGAGAGCGGCCGCCATGAATGTTCCTTGGAGAAACAGTAACTGCCAGATCCACGAAATTTTGCTGTCACAAAGCCTCTGCCTTAATACGAAAAAGATCAAGGCCAGAAACAATGATTTCCCGACAATAATGGCCGTAAAACCTCCCAGGCTATAAAGACCAAATAAAATAAGTTCATAGAGCCAATACCCATCAATCCAACGACGCCCGGCACACGTAAATGAGAAGATGTCCACTGTGGGAACAATGCCGGTCTTCGCTATGTAGCGCCCCGTGGCCAAATGCCACCAGAAGTCCACGTTCGAAATAGGACGAAGGCTCGATACGACCATCCAGGCGAAAAGAAGCGCGAAAGAGGCAGGAAGTAGGCTTGAGGAATATTTCTGAAATGATTTCACAGGCGTTATCGGCTGGATATCGGTCTCAAAGTGATTGTTTTCGCTCGATTCCAACCCTTTAACAATTGACGTGTTTTCAGCTTAAGCTCGGCCCGCGTGGCGGTATTGCCAAGAACATAGTCAGCTTCAAGGCATTTTTTGGACAAAGGCCATTGCGCATGGATACGTTGCAAGGCTTCGTTTCGCGTTAATTTCCGGTGGCGAATAAGCCGTTCGACTTGCTGATTTGTCCCTGCATAGACAACGACAATGCGATCGACAAGATTCTGGAGCCGCGCTTCAAAAAGCAGTGGAATGTCCAGCACCAGCAACCCTTTGTTTCGGGAACGATGGGTTTGAAGGGATTTGATCACGTAAGGATGGATAATCTTTTCGAGGCGTCTACGCGAGGGTGGTGAAGCAAAAACAACTTTGCCAAGTGCCTGTCGGTCAATTTCCCGATGCCTATCTAAAAGACCGGGTCCGAATTCGCGAATAATTTTACGGTAGGCCGGTTGCCCGCGTCTGATGCATTGATGAGCTAATTCATCAGAGGAAACGACCATGAACCCAATTTCTTTGAACAACTTAAGGACTTCACTTTTTCCTGTCGCGATCCCGCCGGTGAGGCCCACCACCAATGGCTTCTGCTTCAAAGGTTTCCTTCTCATCGCTGGCAGCGGGAACAATAAACTGTTCCTCTCCCCCCCCACCCGAGTCGCCGTTAGAGGAGTTTCGCAGCGAGGACAGGGTCTGCCTCCCTTTCGATAGACGGCGTGCAGCGTCTGGGCAAATCCCGTTTGGCCATAAGCATCCCTGTAGTTCCGGCTGGTCGACCCCCGGTGTTCGATGGCGCTTTGCAGAGTCTCCTGAAGGGCTCCGAAGAGACGGATCGCTTCGTTCCGAGTCACCTTCCAGCCGGGCCGCGATGGTCGAATCAAGGCTTTGAAGAGGGCCTCCTGAGCATAGATGTTTCCGATTCCTGAAATCAGCCGTTGATCCATCAGAAGCGGCTGGATGCGCGTGGTTCGTTTTTTAACGAGTTCAATGAAGGCCTTTTCGTTAAGCTCATCGAGGGCATCTGGACCCAGCGGGACCTTTGAAGGCCAGGATTGTTCCGGACTTAGGAGCCAAACTTCTCCAAAGCGGCGTTGATCCACAAAAGCCAGCGTACTGGCATCATCGAAGCTCAGCAGCATTCGCGGCCGAACCGAACCGGAAGCGGGGTTCAATACAAGCTGACCCGTCATTCGGAGATGAAACACGATACGCCAGTTGTGCGCAAGGCCAACTATAAGATATTTTCCTCTACGCTCCAGGGACTTCCAGCGTTGGCTTAATGCATTTTCTCGCCAGCGATGCTGGTCAATCTTATTCATTAGACGCGTATCGTAGATTTCAAAATCAACCAGTAGGCGTCCCACAAGGGTTCTTTCTAAATCGCGGCGAATGGTTTCAACTTCGGGGAGCTCGGGCACAGGGCTACTTTTTGAGCCTCGAATAACGGTCCATCAGTCTTTTCTCATCCGAGGTGAGGCTGTCCACCCCTTTTTTCAGAATTTTATCGAGGATTTGGTCCACTTTCATCGCCAGTTCGTCAGTCAGTTCGTGAAGCTCGACCGGAGGCTTCGGTTTCGGACGCGTTATCTTGTTGAGCCAAACCCGAAGGTCCGTGAAAGGATTCCAAGGAACCGACAATAAACCGCCGAAACGCAGATACAGATAACCCGTCAGCATTCCCCCCAGATGCGCGAACCGCGCAATCCCGGCACCGCCGCCAGGGAGCGCCGCGAAAAATTCGATAAAGGCAAAAAGCGCCGCCGCCTGCCAGGCCTTGACCGGAATAACAAAGTACAAATATAGGATGGCTTCCGGAAAAACCATGGCGAAGGCGACCAGCATGCCGAAAACCGAACCCGAAGAACCAATCGTCGGGATCGTGGAATGAGGAGAAATCAGCAATACGCAAAGCGCTGCGCCCAGGCCGGTCACAAAAAAATACTTCAGGAAATCAGCGGTTCCCCATCGCGTCTCAAGCTCGCGACCGAACATCCAGAGGATGAACATGTTAAAGAGCCAATGGAAAAGGCTTCCGTGAAGAAACAGATAGGTTACTGGCTGCCATAGCCAGTAGTGCTGGAAGACCGCCGTGGGGACCAACCCCAGCGTTTGCTCAAGGTAATTGTGTCCGATCACCTGCTGCAGAACGAGCATCGCGCCCGATACCAGGATGATCCATTTCACCGCGCCCTTAAACCCGGCGGCGCTCAAAGGGCGATGAAGATCTTCAAAAGGCATAATTGCTCCCCTTCCCCCCTTGAGGGGGAAGGTTGGGATGGGGGGCCGTCCCCCCACCTCGGTCCTCCCCCTCAAGGGGGGAGGATGATTTCATCGGCGTCATCTCCGCCCAGTTCGAGCCCTGCTTTAAATCCACCACTATCGGAATCGACAGCGTCAGCGCGGTTTCCATAAATCGTTTTAGAGTCTGGCTCGTGGACGCCAGTTGGTCAATAGGAATTTCAAAAAGCAGCTCGTCATGCACCTGGACGAGCATCTCACCCGACCATTCTTTCTTCTTTCGCGCATTGGCAATGGCGATCATGGCGACTTTGATAATATCGGCGCTCGTGCCTTGAATGGGCGTATTCATCGCGGTGCGCTCCGCGAATCCCCGGATGGCGCTGTTCGTCGATTCAATTTCCGGCAGATAACGAATTCGGCCCAAAAGGGTCCGTACGTACCCATGGAGCCGGGCTTCCTTAAGCGTTTGGTCGATCCATAGTTTCACACCGGGATAGCGCTCAAAATATCGGTCGATGTGCTGTTTCGCCTCTTCCGCGGGAATCTGCAGCTGCTGGGCCAGCCCATACGCCGATATCCCATACACAATACCGAAATTAATCGATTTTGCAACACGCCGCAGCTCGGACGTGACCTCCTTGTGCTCCACACCGAAGATGCTCGCGGCGGTCTGATTATGAATATCTTCTCCATTTTTGAAAGCCTGAACGAGTGCCGCATCCTGGGAGATATGGGCCAGCATTCTTAAATCGATTTGAGAATAGTCTGCTGAAAGGAAAACCGTTCCGGGTTTGGGCACAAAAGCTTTACGGATCTTCCGGCCCAGCTCCGTTCGGATGGGAATATTCTGGAGGTTCGGGTTGCTGGAAGAAAGGCGCCCCGTGGCGGCGACGGCCTGATTGAAACTCGTATGTACCCTATCTTCCCCTTCCGACAAGGCCTCCTGCAGACCTTCAATGTAGGTTGAATTCATTTTCTGCAGCTCGCGGTATTCGATTAAGGTTTTCGGCATGGCGTGCTGAGCGGAAAGTTTCTGAAGCACCTCTTCATCCGTTGAAATCCCGGTCTTGGTCCGCCGTATGACTGGCAATTTCAGCTTCTCAAAAAGGATTACGGCCAATTGCTTGGGCGAGTTGATATTAAATGTTTCACCGGCCAGCTCAAAAATCTGCTTCTCCAATTGTTCGGACCGGAGGCGCAGTTCTTTGCCGAGTTCATTTAAGTAGGCACGATCCACGCGTATCCCCGCCTCCTCCATTTCCCCTAGAATGGAGACCAGCGGCATTTCCATGTCATAGAAGAGCTTGCCCAACTCTTTCTCCTGGATAAGAGCCTCAAGCTTCTCGGCCAGCCTCAGCGTCATGTCGGCATCCGCGCAGGCATAAGGCGCTACTTGAGCGACGGGGACTTGATCCATCGTAATTTGCTTGGCCCCTTTGCCGATCAACTGACCAATCGAGGTCATGGGCTCCTGCAGAATTTCGAGCGCGAGATCCTTTAATCCGTGGCTCGTACGTGACGGATTCAAAACATAGGACGCCACCATCGTATCGCAGTGCAATCGGCCGAGCGGCAACCCCTGATGTTTCAGCACCAGAGCATCGAATTTGAGATTATGGCCGTAAAGGTGGGGTTTTTCCCCCGACAACAAAGGTGAAAGATGTTTCCGTACGATTTCCAGAGGCAGCGGCGGAGGCGAGGAAAGGTCCTGATGACGAACCGGAATGTAGGCGGCTGTCCCGCCTCCGGTGGAAAGAGAAATTCCCACCAGATCGGTTCGAAGAGCATTCAGGCCGGTGGTTTCAACATCGATGGCCAGCCGCTCGGAGGACCGGGCGGCTGCGACCCATTTTTGCAGATCATTCTCGGTCCAAAGGGTCAAATAGGTCCGCGCCGAAGTATCTACGGCCACAGTCGAGGTCGGCAGGAAATCCTTTAACAGGCCAAAAAACTCCATCCGCTGAAGAAAAGGAACAAACAGCTCCGGATCAGGCGGCCTGAACGCGCACTCCTTCCAGTCAATTTTTATCGGAATCTCGTGGCGCAGATCGACCAGGGACCGGCTCTTTCGCGCGGAATCGGCGTATTCCTGCAGGAGGGAGCCCACTTTTCCCTTTAAGAGAGGCGCCTGCTTTAATAGCTGCTCCAGATTCCCATGTTCCTGGATCAGCTTGATGGCGGTTTTTTCCCCGATCCCAGGCACCCCGGGGACGTTATCGCTGAGGTCACCCATCAGGGCAAAAACATCGGGGATCTGTTCCGGAGCCACTCCATAGCGCTCCTTCACCTGGGCGGCATCGATCAGAATGTTCTTGGACTCATTCAAGATGCGGACGTGATCGTTAACCAGCTGCATGGCGTCCTTATCCCCCGTCACAATGACCACTTCCCACCCTTGCTCCAGACCTTTCCGGGTCAAGTGCGCGATCAGATCATCCGCCTCATAGCCATCCAGCTCAAACCCGGCTAAATTCAGCGCTTTGACGGCATCGCGGGCCAGAGGAAACTGGGCGATCAGTTCGGAGTCCGTTTCTTTGCGGGTCCCTTTGTATTCGGGATAGACGTCATGACGAAACGTGGGAGCGGCCGTGTCAAAGCAGACCGCCACATAGTCCGGCTTATACTGGCGAAGAATCTTTGAAATCATGCGCAGGAAACCGTAAACGGCATTAACCGGTTCGCCGCGCGAATTATTCAGGGGAGGGAGCGCATGATAGGCGCGATGCAGGTAGGCGTGAGCGTCGATCAAATAAAGGCTGGGCATCGATCAGGGGAATTCAGTGCGTTTTGGCCAGAAGGTGCTGCAATTCGGACTCCCAGGCGTCCGGCATCTCAGGGCTGAAGCCTTCGAAGGCTTGATCGGCATTTCCCTGGGCATCAATGAAAAAAAAACTGGGAAAGCCTTCGATCCGATAATCCGCCGCTACCGAGGAATCCCCCGCGAAAAGCACGGGATAAGGGATCTTCATACGTTTGGCAAACGCATACACTACGCTCGGATCGTCATCCACGTTCATGCCCAGGGTCACCAGACCGTCCTTTTTATGGCGTTCATAGAAAGCCTCCACGTAGGGGGCAGCCATTAAACAAGGACCGCACCAGGTGGCCCAGAAATCGAGCATCACGGGATGACCCCGGAATTGCGCTAGAGTAACCTTATTGCCAGAGAGGTCCTTTAGTTCAAAGTCGGGAGCGGCCGTCGAGGCGAGGGTGCGGCTTTTAGTGCATCCCGCCATCAGGAAAAGCGCCGTGATGACGATTGCCGCTTTGCGCATGCTTAGCCGACCAGCATCGCGTCCAGCCGCTTCTTAATTTCCGGCTTCGGATGAACCCCCACCAGCTGGTCGATCACTTTTCCACCTTTGAAGAAAAGCAATGTCGGGATAGCGGAAATCCTGAAACGGGTGGCCACCTGGGTATTGTCATCGGTATTGAGCTTGCCGACTTTGACTTTCCCATCGTATTCCTTGGAAAGTTCCTCCACCAGCGGCGCCAGCATCCGGCAGGGCCCGCACCAGGGCGCCCAGAAATCCACCAGAACCGGGCGATCGGACTTAACGACTTCGCCGTCAAAATTCGCATCGGATAGTTGCAGTTCAGCCATGGGAATCTCCTTTTTGCTTTCGGTAAATCAATCAGGATAACGGTAGAGAAGAAAATCAGTTCCCCTCGATGATATCAAATTCCGTTCGCAGGATCTTAGGCGGCAGAGGCCACTTTCACGCGAACTATTCGGCACAGTACTTGGGTGAGGACCCCATCCCATTCTTCGCCGAAAAAAATAGCTTGACAGTTATACGCATGTATTATAGAGTTTTGTCCTTCGTTGCAGTTGTTCCGCAGCCTGTCCGTGACCAGCTAATCACGGCCCTCCCGTAGACGAGTTGTTCTACCCTCCCGCCTGAATTGTGGCGGGGAATGCCCACCGAAGCCATGCCCGGCAACGGACCCCGCGAACGTGGGCAATTAAAAGAGGAGAACACCATGAACACCACACAAGAAGTAGCCTTAAGCCTCATCGACATCCCGGAGTGCTTCCGTCAGCACACGATGGAATCGGTCGACGCGCTGGCGCAGGACATCCAGCGTAACGGCCAGTTCCAGGAGGTCGTTGTCACACCCAAGGAAGGAGGCCGCTACGAGCTGGTGGCCGGCAAACGTCGGACGCTGGCTTTGCGGCACCTGAATTGGCAGAACGTCCGAGTCCAGGTCATAGAGAACCTTTCGGAATTGCAGAAAGCGCTCATCATGATCGCGGAAAACGACGAACGGGAGGACGTGAACCCGTTCGACCGGGCGTTGTCCTATCAGCGGGCGATCAAAGCTGGTGCTACCCAATCGGAGTTAGCTCAGAAATTGGGGGTGTCGGAAGAAAGGGTCCGTCAAGTACTGTCCATCAACCAGTTGACCCCTGAAGTAACGGAGAAAACAAGGCGCCTTGGATTCTCCGGCGCTCACCTGCAGGAGTTGGCGCGCCTGCCGGATGCTCAAAGTCAACTGAAGATGGTCGATGCCTGCGACAAAGCGGGCTGGTCGTCCAAAGTGCTGCGGGACAAGGTCAGCCGGACGCTGGCGGGAGGTCCGGAAAAAGCGGACAAGGAGCCTGCTGAGCCGGCAAGCGAAAAGGGACCTTTCCAGTTCGTCAAGAAAGGGAAGTTCCTCAACATCCGGACGGCGATGCCGGCGAACGTCGACCAGGTGGACGAGGTCTACATGCGGGGCTTACGTATCGCGCTCGCGGACTTTGTCGCGAAGGAAACTCAGAAGGAGGTTTCTATCGATAAAGCCGCTTAAGTGCCGTCATCCGCCAGACGTCTGGCGGATGACAATTTTGAACAGGGCCCGCGGAGTGGAGCATTCTAACTTCCATCGCGGGCCCTTTCTTTTTTAAGCCGTAGACGCTATTTGTTGCAGGGCGGGAATGACATTTTTGGATTGGAAGGCTTGCGAAATCCTGGGTCCGAGGATTGGCGCAACGAGCAGGATGGCTCCTACCGCAATCAGAAGCATGGGCAACATACCTGTAAAACGAATAAAACCATTGGAGGGCCGTTCTTTAGCGGGCACCACAGCTACTGTAGCGATCAAACGATGGGTGTTCGACTCAAGACTTCCTTCTTGGTGCAATCCTATGATCACGAGCTTCGAAGAAGGCACCGAGACTCGGTCAAGGTAATCAGCCACTTCGCGCCGATTTTCTTCGGTGTAAACATTCTTTAACGTCGCGCTGTAGGGAGAATCTCGGCTTGCGATCTGGAGAAGAAGTTGGGAATCTTGATGCTGGTTGAGGTAATCGTGAATAAACGAATGGAATTGATCGAAGGCAAGGACCTGTTGCGGTTTGATGGCCAGCGAAACGGGCCGGTTGGCGGTAGGTGACTCCAGATTATGTGAGCTGGCGTCAGACCCCGATACGTTTAGCACATCATAGGCCTCAATAGGTACGCTTCGTAGTTTGGTGTCAGACCTCGACAAGTTACGCCGAGCCATGCGGAACAGATCGGGAATTGACATGATCAGGACCACGGCGGCAACAGCAGCCCAATTTGTCCAGGAGAAGAATTGAAAACCCACGAAAGCCGCCAGTCCGATACCCATGGCCAGCCTCGAGCGCCAGCGGCCTAGAAAGCGCATTTTTATAAGGGCGAGCAATGAAAGGAACGCATAAATAAAGTCACTGAACGAATAAGAAGAGATCGCCTGAAAGGGGTTGCCAGGATCTACGCTCTGAAGAGCTTCTCGCGCGCTGGCGGATGTTTTCTCGGTGCCGAAACGCGTTTCTCTTAAAAGAATAAAACGGGCCGACCTCGCCGCAGGTCCCATTCGCCCCAATACCTTTAGGGCTGTATCGCTCTCGAACTCGTCAGGAGAACCTACCGCAATCAGCACGTCAGGAACAAGGGCCTTTTTTTGATTCTCATCCAAGCCCGCTACCGTCTCCATCAGTTTTTCCGCGATATGCGGATTCCCTCCGAAGTAGCCGACCGTATGAAGGGCTTCCATAAATTCATCATTGGTAAGTCCGATTTTTACTAAAGCATCTATTAATATTTCATATTCGTAATTATGGTCGATGTCTCTCAGCGCCGACAGCAGAACCGGAACCGCCTCTCGGGCGGCCGGCCCTAAACGCCCTAAACCATCAATAATCGGCGCACGGGAATCTACGCTTTGGAGCGGCGTGCTTAATATTTTTATCATCGCGGGAACGTGCTGCGGTTGAAAAGGCGCTCCTTTCAACACGCTGCTCGCCAAACCCTGGATCCTGGGATTCTCGTCGGTCATCAATTCTAAGACGCCGGGGATAACCTCCGGAGTCACCGGGAGCAACTTAGTGAGAAGGTCATCATACTCTCTAGAAAATCCGGCCCCGTGATAGGTGCGCTCAATCACGGCGGGTATGGCCTCTTTTGCTTTAGGCCCCATCTTTATGAGAGCATCGCCGGCGCTGGGATTGAGAAACTCGTTGAATTGACGTGTTAAGTGGGAGACCTCGGGATCGCTCGGGAAGTATATACTACGGTTCGGTGCCTGCTGTTGTAAATTGCTTTGAGCGCGGGAAGGAGCGGGAAATATTCCGAGAAACGATACGAATACTACGCCGGCTGCAATAGTCACGTAATTTACGCGGTCTCTGCCGGGCTGGATTATTCCGCGCTTTGAGAAAGGTACGGCCAGTGTGGCCAAAACCTGAGTATCCATGTATAGATAGGAAGCGTTTTGCCGAGCGAACTGCGCAGGAAATCCAGATGCCGCCCATGATGGATCCACGATCAGGCAGGGGACCAGAAGAACAGCCACAATTTTTGCCAGCCATTTGGACATGGGAGAGATCGAAAATTCCATTGTGATAAGTGTACATTTTGATTGTTACACCGGGATTACATTGGGGGTGCGCGGAGGCTCATTTTTGAACGGGACTTCTGACCCAACCGCTAGAGGGCCCCTTTATTTCTGAGTCCGGCCACGAAAATAAAGCATTAATTTCTTGCACCGGCCACGTTTGCGAACGGCTCGATGTCTGAGAAATAGGGACTCTGAGAAATAGGGACAGTGATGAAAGATGAAAGTTCATTTGGGCACCGGCACAATCGCGATGCGCGCCCGCCTTCCCGATCTTTCACCGTCCCGCAATAGTCTTTTCTCAAGAAAAGAGCGAATAGACTCTCCGCAAATCCCTCTAATGGTATAGGAGGTATTTATGACCGAACTCATCACGCTAGAAGACATTCAAGATCGCATATTCAAAATACGCGGACAAAGCGTCATGCTCGATAGGGATTTAGCATCAGCGGGGAGTCACGTCCAAAATTAATGCGGTCTTGATGCAGGGAACGCATCAAAACCAGACCTGACCCCAGTCGTGATGGAAATATTAAAGTTTTTTGAACCTGGTTCGAGAGGTCCCGGCTACAACCGTTGGCAACGTTCGCAGCGATCAAGCCGCTTGCAAGACCTTCGCATTTAAGGGGGCATAATCCCAACGAGGATCAAGGATCTCGGCGAATCCGCTAATAATCTGCTTGATAGCGACGTAAGCGAAGTACCCGTAAGCGAAAGGTGACAAGAATGCAGCAATATCGAAATGACCGAGTGCCGTTCCAAGGACAACTCCTATTAAAAAGTTCCCTGTTACGAATTTGTTAAGAATTAGATCCGAAATTGACGGCTCTGAAGGGCCCAACGAGGGTGGGCCAACGTTTTAAAGCGTGTATTCTGAGTTACTGATTTTTAAGTCAGCAACTCGACGATGAAAAACGCTTCATTTCGCTATCCATTTTGATGCACCGCTAATTCTTGTCTAGAACCCAAAACAGAACCAGGGGACATTCTCATGCAGTTACAGATCTTCCAATAGGCGCGCGATTTGGGCGGGCTCGGGGAGTTGGCCTTTGAAGGATTTTGGAATGTGCCGGCTGATTTTGTAAGTGGCGATGCCAATAGGTTTATTGGACTCCCAGAGGGCGTACTCGACAATTGTTTTCCGTTTTCCCTTGCAGAGAATAATGCCAATTGAAGGATTTTCCTCGGGCGCACGTACGTGACGGTCCAGAATGGCCAGGTAGAACTGCATTTTACCCACAAACTCCGGGATAAAATCGCCGATTTTCAGTTCGACAGCTACCAGAGATTTGAGACCGCGATGATAGAGCAACAGGTCAATGAAGTATTCCTGCCCATCCACCTCCAGCCGGTACCGGCTTCCAAGGAAGGCGAACATCCCTCCCATTTCGCGCAGGAAAGTCTCGATCCGCGCCAGAATAGCTCGCTGAAATTCAAGTTCACTGTGTTCTTCGCCAAGTTCTAAAAGATTAAAGATGTACTCATCCTTGACAGCCAGTTTGGCTTGCTGACGGACAGGCTCGGGAACGGTCTGATCGAAATTGGTTTGATTGAGGAGAGTCTTTTCATATGTTTTATCCTCAATATGATTTGTTGGCGCATTTTTTGTCCACCCAAACTTGCGAGTCATGCGGATATAGAATTCGCGTTGAAGGTCATTTTTGCAGTACATCATGATGACGACGTTTTTGGTCCAGCTGATTTCTCTCACCAATGGTGAGAGTTTTGGCTGGGCCGCATAGGTGTCATAAAATTGGCGCATGCGCCAGAGATTTTGTGCGGAAAAGCCGCCCAGCTTAGGAAATTCAGTGCACAGATCCTTGGCCAGCCGTTCCACTACCGACTTGCCCCACGTATTGCCTTTCTGACGTTGAACAATCAATCGACCGATATCCCAGTAGAGAGCGATCAGCTCCTTATTGACCGCCTCCAGTGCTTCATATTGAGCGGATCGGACACGTTCTTTAATTTCCGTTAAAAGGCGATGGTAATCGGCGGCTAGCATTTTTGTCATAGAACACCCCCTGTCTCTTAGAGGCAAAAACTGAAATTTTATTCGCTTATTATTTTGGCAGCGGCTTGTACGGTGGATCGGGCGCAAAAGATTCTGGCGGTATTCGGCGCTCGACTTGAAAGCAAGGTCATCCTAAGCCGCTTAAATCCGTCAGGGTTGCGCTGGTAACCAACGCCGAGCGCCCGATACGGCCTGCAAGAAGCCGCTAACAATCGAAAAGAGGGCGTAATGGATCAGTAGAGCCGGGTGTCTCATACTCACCGATCAGCTTATTTTTGGGTGGGGTTTTCTTTGGATCTCAATACGACGTGATTTTGAAGAATGATTTTCTGAAAGGCAGGGCTGGCGCGAAGCCATTCGACGACGTCCACTTTGACGGGCAGGCTGGATTCGCTGAGCGCATAATGCAACTCCGCCGTCGTATGAGCATCGAGGGGCTTGTCCTGGATGATGACCACGTCCAGGTCCGAAAAAGGTCTGGCTTTCCCGGCGACCCGCGAGCCAAAAGCCCAGACTTCCGCTGACGGCGCATAACGCTTTAGAATGACCAGGACTGCGGAAATATCCTCACCCTTCAATCCAAGAGAAGGCGCTGTCATGAGTTGCGTTTACGAAGCTGCTTTAAGAGAAAGGATGCATCTCGAAAAAAATCTGGGATCACTTTAGCCACGTCAGTGGCCCTGTCCTCATCGTAAGTATGACTTGTTTGAATACGAGCGTCCCTGTAGGCCAAAAATTGTTTGACATTGTCGATCAGTCCGGCATCCGCGGCGGTTCGAATGAGATCCGCAAAAGTCATTTGGACCAGGTCCTGTGGATTCGGAACAATCTCCGAAAGCTGACGGCGTATCATTTTGACCGCCAGTTCAAAAGAATATTCAAATGCCAGGATGGACGCTCCCCGAAATTGCGCACGAAGCAAGGCGTCCTTTTTGGCCATCGGAGATTCGAGATAATCAAGGCTCGTCCGGAGCTGATCAAGGACCTTCTCAAGAGGGTCCATTTGGAGTTTCATGGGAAGATGTTATCCTTTTCGGCCATCGAGAAAAAGCCCCCGGTCACCCAGACATCTGGTGATCGGGGGCTTTTTGGTAACTAGGATTCTTACGGCTTAGGCGTCGAAGTACAGCTGGAACTCCGCCGGGCAGGGGCGCAGGCGGACGTAGTCGATTTCTTTCTTGCGTTTGTATTCGATGTACGTTTCCAGGAGATCCTTCGTAAAGACGTCGCCTTTGAGAAGGAACGCATGGTCTTTTTCGAGCGCATCCAGCGCGCCGCCGAGGGAATCCGGGACCGTCTTGATTCGGGCCAGCTCTTCAGGGCTCGCCTCGAAGAGGTCGAAGTCCGCCGGTTCGCCCGGATCGATCTTGTTCTGAATTCCGTCGAGACCGGCCATCAGCATCGCGGCAAAGGCCAGGTACGGGTTGCAGGTCGCATCCGGTACACGGAACTCTACGCGTTTCGCTTTGGGTTCGTTGGAATAGGTCGGGATCCGGCAGACCGCGGAGCGGTTGCGGGCCGAGTAGCACAAGTTGACCGGGGCTTCATAACCCGGAACCAGGCGTTTATACGAGTTCGTGGTCGGTGACGTGAGCGCGAGAAGCGCCGGCGCATGCTTCAGGAGGCCGCCGATGTACCAGAGGCCGAGCTGCGAGAAGTTCGCGTAGGGCATCTTCTTGTCAAACATCAAGGGCACGCCGTCTTTCCAGATGCTCTGGTGGCAGTGCATGCCGTTTCCGTTGTCCTGGAAGATCGGCTTGGGCATGAAGGTGACGACCTTGAAATGCTCGCGCGCCACGTTTTTGAGAACGTATTTGTAGAGCGTGATCTGATCAGCGGCTTTGGTGAGGGTTTTCACGCCCACGCCCATTTCGCCCTGACCGGCCGTAGCCACTTCGTGGTGATGAAGCTCAATGGTGACGCCCATCTCCCGCATGCGGAGCATGGCCTGGTTGCGGAATTCCTGCAGGCTGTCGGTCGGAGGAACAGGGAAATAGCCTTCTTTGTAGCGCGGCTTGTATCCCAAGTTCGGCTTCTCGTCGCGGCCGGAATTCCAGACGCCTTCGGAAGAGTCGATGTAATAGTAAGCGGAATGCTGATTCTGGTCAAAGCGGATGCCGTCAAATACAAAGAACTCAGCTTCGGGACCGAAGAACGACTGAGTCGCGATGCCGGTTTTGATCAGATGCTCTTCCGCTTTCTGAGCGATATAACGAGGGTCACGACTGTAGGGCTTGCGGTGAATCGGGTCCTCAATGTTGCAGAACATGCTTAAGGTCGGTGTTTTGCAGCAGGGGTCGATCACGGCGGTTTCGGCATCCGGCATCAGCAGCATGTCGGATTCATTGATGGCCTGGAACCCGCGAATGGAGGAACCGTCAAAACCGATTCCGTCTTCAAACACGCTTTCCTTTAATCCATCGATATGATAAGAGATGTGCTGCAGTGTACCTGGGAGGTCCATGAATTTGTAATCCACGACCTGGACGCCGGCCTCTTTGGCCATTTCGATGACTTCTTTAGGCGACTTCGCTTTCTTGGTTTGTTTTCCTTGCAACGTTTCCATGAACTACCTCCTATTGATTTTTAAGCGGTTCGCGAACGCCTTTGTTCTGCGGGGTTTATAAATCGGACTTTGAATTTGGAAATCTGCGGCTCACCGACAATAGCATTCCGTAATTGAAGGTGTCAATACCTCGCCAATTGTTCTAGAAAGAGGCGGCCGAGAGATGCGCCAGATCCGCCGCCAAAACAATGAATGCGAGCAGGGTAAAGCCTAACAGCCCAAAGAACTTACACCAGTCTAACGCCGTATTTGACATATTCCCCCCCCTAAAATAAAAAAGCCCCGATCCTGAAATGGATCGAGGCTGCCGCGCCTGATACTGTCACCCTCCATGGGCGACACTCAAATAATACTAAATCACCGTCGGGCTGTCAACAAAAAAGAGAGTCTTTCAGCCGACGGCAATATCGCCGCGCTCGTCGGTCCTAATACGAATGACATCTTGAATATCCGACACAAAGATCTTTCCATCCCCTACAGTCTCAGTTTTGGCGGACGATGAAATCGCCTTTATAATGCGGTTCAAATCTCCATCTTTTACCACAATCTCAAGCTTTAATTTGGGCAGGAAGGTCACCTGGTACTTTTGGCCCCGCCATTGCTCCGTGACACCGCGCTGCTTACCGTGCCCCTGGACCTCCGAAACGGTGACCCCTGGATAGCCGATAGCTTCCAGGGACGCCACTACCGCTTGAATCTTTTCCGGCCGAATAATGGCTTCAATTTTTTTCATGGTGTCTAAACACGAGTAAAAGGCGTTTCGCCGTATT
>Ga0206942_1171_pt1 | contig 18804 bp, 11 predicted proteins | sample Alteio_BWOrgHeat_6_FD_153253 | JGI IMG/M metagenome (GOLD analysis project Ga0206942, IMG submission 153253) | Enriched cells from forest soil in Barre Woods Harvard Forest LTER site, Petersham, Massachusetts, United States -... | ecosystem: Environmental > Terrestrial > Soil > Temperate forest > O... | reverse complement strand
CAGGTTGTTTGCCGTGCTCCAATTCGTCACCGCGCTGTTTCCCGATTGATAGTTCAGGTAATGCACCGGGGCGAATCGGAATGTGAACGCCAGGTTGCCGGTGTTCGCATTGGTCCCCACGATGCCGGCATTGAACGAGAACCCCCGCCCGCGCCATACCTGGAACGGTTGCGATGTCACCGTATAAACCGCGCCCGTGCCGATCAACGTGTTTCCGTTCGTCAGGCTGATATAATTCGTTGTCCCCGCCAGCGAATTCGTCAATGGATAGATCGCCAACGCCACTGACGTCGGCGCCGCCTTTGCCGACGTAAGGAGGCTCAAAACAATTACGCCTGCAAGGGCTGCCTTGAATATTGAGCGTCCACTATTTATTTGGGGGGAACGGGCTACTAGCCCGTTGCATCGGGCAACTTGCCCGATGCGATCTTTGCCCATTAGTAGCAGTCGGCATAAGCCGGTTCTGATATTGCCCTGGATGTTGGGCGTTGGACTGTCCTCCGTAGCTTTAGCGAAGGAGGATTGAATCTTGAACATTTTCATATTTTTTACTTTCGTGTATTTGGTGTATTTCGTGGTTAATCCCCTTGCCGTCTACTGGTTCGCGATCACCAACTGCCTGATCCCTCCCGCATACGTGATGATGATCTTCTCGTAGAATTCCACCGAGACCGCCACCAGCTTCGCGCTCAACTGATGCACATACACCCGGAACAGGCCACCGCCTTGCTCCGCATCGAATGTCGAAACGAACCGCTTGATGTTCGATGGATCCTCCGTGTCCACGTTGTCCTGCGCGAAAAACGTATAGACATTCGCGCCCAGGATTTCCGACTTCGCATTCGCGCTGCTCTGGTAACGTTCCCGTGAAACCTTCACGCGGTCTACCTGAAGCGCCGCTGCCAGCGCCGCTTCCGCTCCCGCCGGGTTGTAACCCATGTAACCGGCCGGATTGTTCTGCGCACCGTATGCCTGGTTGCGATACAGGAACGCCGAATCACCGTAGAGCACGCGATTGTTCCGCACACCCGTGATGGTCGTCTGCGCCACCAGGTCGTTGTTCACGTCCATATCCGGGTTCACCGGCACCACGTTCGGGTTCACCGGCTGCGCCGCCCAGGTGAGATTCACCTGCACCGCCGATGCCGACAACGCCGCTATCGCCCGGCGAAAGCTGTTGCGGTACAAGCGTCGCGTGAGCTTGGCCACCGCGTTCTGTTGCCACGCCGGCACCACGCCCGCGCCCATGCCCGTCTCGAACACATTGTCCAGGTCAATGATCAACGTCAGCCCGCGGTTGTATGTCTTGTCCGTGACATCCGTGCCCGTGTATTTCACCGCCTTGAAATCCGCGCCGATCGCCCGCTGGTCGTCCACCGTTTCCGAGAGGAACTCCTCCGCGTTTGTCGCCTGCTTCCATTCGAACCGCCGCCCCACCGGCACCGCCGGCGCCACGAACTGCAACGTGTCCTCGATGTTGTTCGGGTCGCGCCAGCCGACGGAATAATTCGTCAACGGCTCGCTGTAATACGTTTCCAGGAACGTGCCCGCGTTGCAGAACTGCGCCGCGATGTCCCGCCGCCCGTTCAGCCACTCCGTCAACCGCTGGTCGTACGACCCTGGATGATAATTCGCCTCGTTGGCAAAGAAGACCTGTCCCGGACGATACCCGCGGCCAGGATCAGCCCCTTGGATCGGTTCCTGCCCGTCGATCGCATTCGCAAACTCAGGCAATTCGATCCGCCCAAATTTCCCGAACGGCAAATTGCTGGTAGGGCGCGCACTCCGCTGCGCGCCACCTTTTGTTATAAGTTGTGTTTTCATTTTTCCTTTTGTGTATTTTGTGTATTTCGTGGTTAAGATTCCCGCGAGCCGCCGATGGTTACCACTGGCGCTGCCAGCGAGCGATGGCCACCGGCAGCTTGCCGGTTAATATGTTTTCTGCACCGGGAAACAGGGAACGAACTCGAAATTGTCCCCCGCCGCTACTGTTCCGCCTCCGTCGTCATCCGTCGGCACGACCGCCTTGCCGACTACCCAAAACGTGCCTGCGCTCGCCGATGGGCATGTCGCCCGGCCCGTGCCGTCCTTTGAAACGCAGATGCGAGTGTTATTTGTCACTGTGCCATCGCTCACCGCGCGGGTTGTGCCGGCGAATGCGCCGAGCAACTTCACTGAGATGGGAATATCCAGCGCGTTCGTGTCCGCCAGGTCATCTGAAGGCCCCAATGGTTCGTTCGTTCCCTGCGCCAATTGGCAGTAATCGTTCGTGGTTACGCCTTGCTCATAGAACAAGTAACGCACCGTCGTCGCTGCCACCGGCAGGTACGACTTCTTCCCGTGCTCATGCGTCCCTTCCCCCACATTACAAAATTGGATGTTGGAAGTTGAATGTTGAGCGTTGAATGTTTTCCCGAATAGCAGCGGCAGAAGATAAATCTTCATCCGCCATTGATTGATGTTTTTGAATAGTTTTTTCATATGCTTTTGTTCCTTCGTTTCTTCGTTGTTCAATTTTTGTGTATTTCGTGGTTAATTTTTCTGCTTCCCCGGCGTCCGAATCTCGACAAATGGCACCTCGAACAACACCGGATGCCGTTCCCGCGCCAGGTTCAGGATCCGTTTGCTGTGCCGCACCGGGTCCAGCCGCTGCTCCGCCGCGATCTCCACCAGCAATTCATTCACGAACTGCTGCCGCTGGCGCGGATTGGCCAGGTCGATCTGGTCCCGGCGTTGGCCGCGCGAGATCGTCACGCTCGACGTTTTGATCTTCGGCGCCAGGCCGCGGATTGCCGTCACCTCGTTGGTGAACTGCGCCTCCAACCGTTTGCCCCACGTCGCTTTTTCCGCGTCCGTGATGCGTCCGCCGGTTATTGCCCGGTCGATCTCATCCGCGATGCGTTCCGCCCGTTCGTTCGTGAATTGTCTCCTGGCCTCGTCACGTTCAGCCGTGATGGATGCCAGTGTCGTTGACACTTTCTCCTCGATTTGGTCCAGCGCCGCTTCCAGCTCGGCCTCAGTCGGCTCATCCGTATTGGCGAATTGAGGCTTCAGAGTGAGCGTTGCAAGCAACGCGATTACTTTGTTTTTCATATTGTTTTCGTGTTTTTTGTGTATTTCGTGGTTCACCAAAAAATTTTCCTCATTGAAGAACTCCACCGGCAGATGCGGGAAAGCCGTCAGCCCTGCGCTCGCGATTTTTGTGGGAACAAACACCGGCACCCGCTGCCCGTCCGCCAGCGCTTCACCATCCGGGGTTGCCTCTACCAGCCTGCCCGAGAACCCCCTTACCCTTTGCCCGTTCACCAGCTTGCGCCCCTCTACCAACTCCATCCCCTCGCTCGTGAACACTGGCAACCCATAGACCCCTCCCTTGCCACCGGCGCTGCCGGCCCGCACCTCCATGTCGGCGAAGACACCCTTCGGCTCCTTGTCCGGATAACGGCTCTCCAACCCCGGCATGTCCGGATGGCCTACGTAGATATTGCAACCCCGGATGAATTTCTTAAGTCCCGCTCGTGAATTATGGAACTGCGCCACCATCCCCTCCGCCGATTCCCGCGTGATCCGCTGGATGGCCCGCTGTCTTTTTAACTTCCCGTCCCACGTCGGCAACAATGCCTCGCTCGGATAATCCCCGAACGGCGCGATCATCGCCCACCCATCCGCCTCAATGCTCAGTTCATTGGTAAAAAAGATGGTGGGAGTGGACTGGCAGGACGCCGCCGCCGCATTGGCGGATACAAAACCTTGATTGTCTGCGGCTTGCGCCGCCCCGCCCTTCCCTTTATCGCTCTTCAAAACGCTCTTCAAAACTTCCATGACGCGACTTAACCATGAAAATCGTCAACCGTAATGTTGCCCAGAAACAAATTCGTACAAAAAAATGGATTTTTTCCTCCGTGAAAGCCGAATTATAAGCACCAGAGGACTGGCGCACTCCAAAAGCTGGCGCAAAATTTGGTTTAGCCCTCGCAAACGCTTGCGTCCTGGAGTGCGGCAGTCCTCTGCCGCTTTTTATTGCGGATGTGTGCGTCAGATGTTCCCAACCACTCTATTTTTTATTTGCCCTGTAAGATCTGGAAAGCATTTGTCATATCCTCAGCCCAAACCGCGTCGCGTTCTGTTGACGGATACTCCAATCGATAAGCCCATGCCCGCTGAAGAGGTTTCAGGCTTATTTGTTTCTGATATGCGACAGGAAGTCCACGATACTGAGAACCAAAATCACCGATCCCCGCATCCAAACGGATTTCAAGAAATCGTAACACTTCATTAGTCTTTCCGTCTCTTAAAGCCTGCAAAATTGTTACTGTTCTGGACAAATCAACATCAGCCTGCATGGCCCTCTCATTCACTAAAATATCATCGAGTTGCCTCAGAGCATTTGTTTGGTGGGTATCGTTTAGATAATTTTCAAGGGATTCAAACTCCTGAATGGCAAGATCGTCCTTGTCGGATGTTTCGTGAACAGGATTCGCCCGCGACCATCGGACAGCAAAAACAATACAGAGCGCCAAAACAAGGAAGATAAAAAGGCGTTTAGTTTTCATATAATCACATCGGTCCTTATATTGATTCAGCAATCAGCAAACCGACAATTCCAAATCCATGTCCATCCGTGTTATCACACCGCCAACACCTCTCTGCACGCCGCCTGCAATTTCTTGAGGTTCCCTTTCGTTTTCGCTTCGATGTAGCACCGGATCAACGGCTCTGTGCCGCTCGCCCGGAACGCCACCCATTCCCTGCCCGGCAGCAAAAATTTAAACCCATCCGTCGTGATGAATTTCTCCACCGGGAACGACCCAATGCTCTTCAAGCCCGAACCCAGTTTGGCCAGCAGCTCATCTTTCTTCTCCGGCGCGAATGAGACATTGATGCGGTCTGAATAAAATTCTCCGATGGTTTTCGAAAGCTCCTTCAAAATCTGCCCGAGCGATTTCTTCTCCGTCGCCACCAACTCGGCCATCAACAGGCACGCCAGGATGCCGTCCTTCTCCGGCACATGCCCTTTCACGCTCAACCCGCCGGATTCCTCGCCGCCCACGATGATCGGCTCGCTCTCCATCAGCGCCCCGATATATTTGAAGCCCACCGGCGTCTCATACACCTTCACGCCCAGCATCTCCGCCACGGCATCCACCTGGTGGCTCGTCGGCACCGTGCGCACCACCGCGCCCGTCCAGCCGCGGTTCTTCTTCAAATGATACAACGCCAGCGCCAGCACCTGGTTCGGCGTCAACCACGTGCCGTCCTTGTCCACGATTCCGAACCGGTCTGCGTCGCCGTCCAGGCCCAACCCCATTTGCGCCTTGCCACTCCTCACAAATTTGCTCACGTCGCGCATGTTCTCCGCGTTCGGCTCCGGATGATGCCCGCCAAACAGCGGATTCAACTCGTTATGGAACATCGTCACCTTGGCGCCGACGCCTTCCAGCAATTTGTCCAGATATCCGTGGCCCGTGCCATACGAAATATCCACCGCCACCTTCAGCTTCGCCTTCTTCAAGACTGAAAACTCGATGAGCTTGCGCAATTGCTTGAAATAATCCGGCTGCGGATTGATCGTCTCACATTCATAAGTGCCGATCACCGAGCCTTTGAACGAAAAATTTTCCGACTGCAGCTTCACGATGTTCGTTTCGATCTGGTTCGTGACCTCCGGCGTGGCCGGCGCGCCGTTCCACGTCGAGAATTTCAAACCCTGATACTCCGCTGGATTATGGCTGGCCGTGAAATTGATTCCCCCAATCGCCTTGCGCTCCCGGATAGTATGCGCGATCACCGGCGTGGGCGTGTCGCGATCACAGAGAAACGGCTCGATGTCATTGGCCGCCAGCACCTCGGCGGCAGCCAATGCAAATTCACGCCCCAAAAACCGTGTGTCGTGTCCCAGGATGACGGCCGGTTCACGAAAATGCAGCGCCGACTGCTCGTTCCGCATCTCCGTGTTCAGGTAATGCGCGATCGCTTGTGTCGCCAGGCGCACGTTGTCAAAAGTGAAGTCGCGCGCAATGATTTCGCGCCACCCGGAAGTACCGAATTTGATCTTGGCCATAATCAGGAGACGAAAGTTAACCGCCCGGCGCCGTCCATCTGCCGGCCTCCGGCGCTATTAAGATTTCCAGTCGAACGCCTTTTTCTGCCATGCGTAGATGTATCCCGCAAACAGAACGACGACGAAGGAAATCATGGAACCGAAAATCAGGTTCCGCGTGGCGTGGTCCGCCAGCATCTGGCGATAAACCACCGCCCATGGGTAAAGGAACACCACCTCGATATCGAACAGGATGAACAACATCGCCACGAGGTAAAATTTCACGGAAAAACGCGCGCCACCTTCCCCGATCGGGTCTTTTCCGCATTCATACGCCGTGTCCTTGGCGCGGTTATGCCGTCCCTTATGCCCAATCAACACCGAAAGGAACAAAACCCCCACGGCGAACCCAATGGCCGCGACCAGGATCATCAGGACCGGGATATACTGCGCTATTTGCGAATTTTGCAAATTTTCCATGCGCGAAATGTAGAGCCACGCCCAAAAAAATCAATGACGAAATTGGCCGTTCCTGTTCCGGGGGGAACGGGCTACCAGCCCGTTGCGGTCGGCAACCTGCCGACCGCTTTATTGCACTCCCACCCGATAAAAATACGGCCCCGCATTCGTCGCAGTCGTATCCGTGAAACTTGTCGTCCCCGCTTGCCCCATGATATTGCTCTGGATCGGATAAAATACCGGCAGGTTCGTGCTCTGTTGAACATAATAAACGATGTCCGTCACGCTCTGCCATGTCACCGTGACGCCCGAGCCATCACTCATCGGCGCCGGCGCCGACATCGCCAGTACCGATGCCGGGTTCGTTGGATTCAGCCCGGCCTTCCACTTCTCCCAGTTGGGCATCCCCGTGCCATCCAAATCCACGAAATCCGCCGAGCCATCATTCGTGAGTCCGTACTCAAAAAGCCACCAGTTTGGAATGATGGACGGCGGCGTTTTTTCATACGCCCCCATATCGACTGAGTACCCCGCGATGCGCGGGTTGCCGTCCAGATCAGTCGCGGTGGATACCCAATAATTGGTGCCGGTATTGATGCAAGGCGAACCGTATTGCAGATGAAAATCTCCCGCCGAGGGATTCACAAACACCGGATCGTTCGTGATGTCATTGCCGTTGTAAGCAACCAGCGTCGGCAACACACAACTATTCCAAATCACAACTGTGCCGGCCCCGCTGCCCACGTTCTGAACCGCGCCGGTCACGGTGTTGAACATGATAATACTGTTGTAAGCCGATCCTCCATCAAGGCCTCCCGCGGCTCCGCTGGCCGAATTGCCCACCACTGTACAGTTATAAAGCGTGGAAAAATAGGCGCCGCCCCCCAAACCGAGGGAAGGTTGAGTCCAATTGGTCGCAACATTGAAAGCCAGGAGGCAGTTGTAAAGCGCACCTCCATTAGCTCCACCTCCATAAGCCGTACCGCTATATTCCGCGGCGAAATTATTTGAAATAATACAATTGTAATTTGTGCTATGATATACGCCACCCCCGTAACCGCCGATGTTTCCTGCGATCAAACAGCCATAATTGGTTCCTCCCCAGGTGGCGCCTCCATAATAAGCGCTATTGGTTATCATCGTGCAATTGTAAGCAATACAATTACTCAACGCCCCGCCCACACTAATGGCGGCATTATATGCCGCCATATTGTTGCTCAACAGGCAGCTATTCAGGACCGATCCGCCGGCGCCGGCGCCGCCACTCGCGATATTGTTGGTAAAAATACAATTCCAAACGTTTGCGCCTCCCCACACCCCGCCGCCCGAACTGGCGATGTTGCATGCCAGTGTGCAATTGGAAATTGTTCCGCCATAGATACCACCGCCGAACCCGCCCACAAAAGTATTCGGATTGGATACAGCCAGATTGCTGACGACCAGACAATTGACCACCACGCCACCCGGTTGGCACCAGACGCCTCCGCCACTCTCTTCATTGGTCAAATTGCCGGTCGTTCGGGCGTGTCCATTTGTGATGGTGAATCCGCTCAACACTGAATTGCTGCCCACGTAAGCGCAGCGCGTCTGCGTCCAGCCAAGGATCATTGTCGATTTCCACCCATACACTCCCACCAATTTGATGCCATTGGTCAGCGCCACCACATTCGTCTCCGATCCATAGATCACTGTCCCGTTGTTGGCATAGCTATAAACACCCGGCCCCGCCGCTACAACGGCGCCTGGCTGCGCAGCAGAGATCGCTGTCTGGATATTCGTCGCCGCCGTCAGCCAATTCGTGTATGGCGCCACCGGATTCATGTTGGTCAAGCTCACATAGAGCACGTTCGAATATTGGTTCTCATAACAACCTATGTCCACAATGCCACTGACTATGCGCGGATTCCCATCCAGGTCCGCGCCCATAACATACGAATTATTGCCCGCATCGATGCCCGGAGAGCCGACTTGCAGGTGATAATCGCCGGCTGGCTGATTCAAAAAATTCGGCGCATTGCTGATGCTGTTATTGGTCAACGAAGGGTTGTCGGGTCCCACCGTCGTGAGGCAGTTGGTCAAAATACATTGCTCACAATTCGCGTAGACCCCGTTGGTGTTGCCATAAATGATGCTGTTGACCAGCGTGGAAGAATTTGCCCCGCCCTGGCCATTGGCATCATTCCCTGAAATCGTGCAATTGTATAATGTCCCGCCGTAGGCCGTGCTGCCGCCATAGTTGCCGGTCAACAGGCAGTTATAGACCTGACAACCATACACACCGCTGCCGAATGGCGAGTAATTCTGCTTGATGACGCAGTTGATGACCGTCGGATTGCCCGGGTTGCTATCGTGGTTCCCCCAACATCCACCACCATAGGCCTGACCAAAGTTGCCAACGATCACGCAATTAGTGACCGTGGCACCCGGTTCCACGAACACTCCGCCTCCCTCCGCTGCCACACCTGTTGCCAACCCATTGGTCAGCGTAAATCCAGACAACGTCGCGCCGGCACCTAAATAAACGCACCGGATCTGGCCGGTATACGAACCAACGATTGTCGTGACGGCGGGCCCATTGACACTCTGCAATAACGCATGATAGCCCACGATAACGCGTTGGTAGCCTTGTGAATTATTTCCCGTACTGCCATATTGATAGACTCCATTGGTCACCAATATCGTATCACCATTATTAAACGCATAAACGGCCGCGTCCTGGATATTTGTGGCTGCTGTGTTCCAGGAGCGATAAGGCGCAACAGGGTTCGTGCAGGTGGCATCCACATAATAAGTCGTGGCCCCAAGGTTAAAGGTAAGTACCCATGTAAGAAAAACCGCAACTGCTGGCCATGCACTTGTTTTCATGTTGAAATTTGGGTTTGCGTCATTAAGCACGGCTTGTGCCATAGGCATTTCCTTCAAGAATCCTTAGTATTTGAAATCAACCTGCGGTTTTTGGCGTGAAAATCACGCATATGTGGGAAATTTTTCACGCATTGCTTTCAGCTGAGTGCAAATACGTGAGGCGCGCGTACTAGCGAGCCGTTCTTTGTTCGTAACAGTCCTGATTTATCGAGACTCTGATTTCATTCGTAAATCGCAATTTCTCACTGCACTCCCACCCGATAAAAATACGGCCCCGCATTCGTCGCCGTTGTGTCCGTAAAACTCGTCGTCCCCGCCTGTCCCACAATATTGCTTTGGATCGGATAAAAAACCGGCAGGTTCGTGCTCTGTTGCACGTAATAGATGATGTTCGTGACGCTCTGCCACGTTACCGTGATACCCGACGTATTGCTCGTTGATGGCGGCGCAGCCATCGCCAATACCGATGCGGAATTGGTTGGATTCAACCCTGCCTTCCACTTCTCCCAGTTGGGCATCCCCGTGCCGTCCGAATCCACATAATCAGCCGAGCCATCGTTGGTAAGCCCATATTGAAAGAGCCACCAATTCGGGATGATGGATGCCGGTGATTTTTCATACGCGCCCACATCCACCGCATACCCAACAATACGCGGGTTGCCGTCCAGATCGTTCGTCGTTGTCACCCAAACATTGCCGCCGGTATTGATGCAGGGCGAATTGTATTGCAGATGAAAATCCCCCGCGGACGGGTTCATAAACATGGGATTGTTCGTGAAGTCCGCCCCATAATAGGTAAAAGGCGTTGGCGCCACGCAACAATAGAAAACCTGGGCCCCGAACACATTCTGGACCGCCCCGGTCACGGTATTGAACATGATGATGCTGTTGTACGCCGAACCGTCATAGATGCCACCCCCTCCACCCGTGGCCGAATTGCTCACCACCGTGCAATTGTAAACCAGGGCGCCATAAGCGCCACCGCCCAGTCCGTAAAATGAAATCGAATTTGAGCTGGTATTGAATGCCACGAGGCAGTTGTAGAGAGCTCCCCCATCCGCTCCTCCGCCGTAATCAAAAGCCGAATTATTCGAAACGACACAATCATAGTTGGTGCTTTGATATGTGCCGCCACCGTAAGTGTTGGCGACGTTTCCGATGATAAAACAGTTAAAGTTGGTCCCTAAATAACTCCCCCCTCCTTCACCGGACGAAATGGAATTTTCTGTGATCGTGCAGTTATACGCCACGCAATTGCTCAACGCGCCACCCACGCCATAGTTGCCGTTATATACCGCCATATTATTGCTCAACAGGCAGCCATTCAGGAACGAGGCGCTGGCTCCTCCGCCGCCATTCGCGGCATTGTTGGTAAAAATACAATTCCAGACACTTGCTCCGCTCACACCGCCACCCGAGCCCGCAGTATTCCAGGCAAGGGTGCAATTGGAAATAGTCCCGCCATAAACGCCCCCGCCCAAACCGCCGTTGTAATTGCCCGGCATGTTGGCAGCATTGCTGATCACCAAACAGTTCATCACAGTGCCGCCCGGCTGGCACAAAATTCCGCCACCACTCAGACCCTGCGTGTGTCCATTGGTGATAGTAAATCCGCTCAACATCGAATTACTGCCCACGTAAGCGCAGCGCATCTGCGTCCCGCCCTTGATCATTGTTGATTGCCAGCCATACAACCCCAGCACCGTGATGCCATTCGTCAGCGCTACCACGTTTGTTTCGGTTCCTGAAATCACCGTCCAGCCGTTGCTATAAATGCCCGCACCCACCACCACAATGTTTCCCGCCTGCGCCGCCCCCACTGCGTCCTGGATGTTCGTCGCCGCCGTCAGCCAATTCGTGAACGGCGCCACTGCGTTCGTGCTGCTCACACTCACAAAGAGCACCTCATTCGTGTTCTGGTTCTCGTAACATCCCATGTCCACGTTGCCATTGACGATACGCGGATTGCCGTCCAGATCCGTCGCATTGGTCACATAAAGATCGTTCCCGGCATCGATTCCCGGCGAGCCGACCTGCAGGTGATAATTACCGTGCGCCGCATCCACAAAGACCGGCGCATTGCTGATGCTGTTATTCGGCAGTGTGGTGTTACCATTTCCGACCGTTGTGCAGCAATTCGTCAAACGGCATTGGTAACAGTCCGCATAGTTGCCATTGGTATTGCCGTAAATAATGCTATTGATCAGCGTGGCACCCTGAGCCGCGCCCAGGCCCTGGGAGGAATTCTCTGAAATCGTGCAATTGTACAACGTGCCGAAGTACACTGCGCTGCCGCTGTTCGTATAGCCGTTCCTGACGATCAGGCTGTTATAGACAACACAGTTGGCAACAGCAGTCCCCTCGCCGCTCGTCGCAAAATTGCCTTTGATGACACAGTTGATCAGCTTTCCTGAATAAGCGCCGGCGCCATTACCATAGGCCGAATTACCGGTGATGATGCAGTTGGTAATGATGCAATTGGCCGAAGCGCAATACACCCCGCCACCTTCAACCCAATCGCTGCTCAATGTCGCGCCGTTGGTCACAGTGAACCCGGACAGGACTGCGCCGCCGTTCAACCAAACACAAGCGATGGCGCCGGGGCCGTTGGTCGTGCCAGGAACCTGATAACCCATGATGGTGGTGAATGCGGGGCCGTTGACGCTTTGCACGGTTGTTCCATAAGCGCCCACGCGAAAGGAGGGGATTTGGGGGCTGTTGCCATATTGATAAACCCCATTGGTGACCAGCACCGTGCCAGTACCTCCCGCGGCGTTCACCGCATCCTGGATATTCGTCGCCGCTGTGGCCCAACTACTGTATGGAGAAACCGGATTCGTGCCATTGGCCTCCACATAATACGTCGCCGCGCGGGCATTAAAAATGGAAAGACCCATGAGCAAGAACAGAAATACCGGCATGGCGGTGATGTTCATATGCGGCGTTTAGGTGACCTTGTTACTTTACCTTTTCCAATGAATTGGTCAATTTCATAAACTATCTTTACCCCTTTGTAACATAATTCGCGGTGGGGCGAGACTCTGTCGAGCCCTGATTCTATTGCTTGCTCTTCCATTCTATCCGTTCTATATGCCCCATTTAAATAACGCGTCCGGCTGCTGTTCCTCCTCCCCTCAACGGGGAGGAGGTCAGGAGGAGGGGTGAGACGAACAAAAGTGTATGACTTGTGATTTGTGCAAATTCGCGCCGATTCGCGTCAAAGTTCCCTTTTTAATCCGTGTTCATCTGTGTCCATCCATGGTTAAAACTACCACTTCCTGAACAACCACATCAGCAGGCTCAAAATCACACTGACCAAAAGGCAGGTCACGATGGGAAAATGAAAACTCACATTGTCCTTCGAATAATTGATATCCCCCGGCAAACGCCCCAACCAACCCCGCCCACAATAACGCGCCCACCGCCGCCATAAGCAGCCCCATCACTACCAGCATTTTGCCTACATCAGACATCGCTCCATTTAAAATCACCCCGCGCCACGACTCAACCGATTTCCAGCAATGTTGAGTGTTCCCATTCTGCTTGCCTGGCCTCATCAAATCGCTTAGTTTTCGCGTGTTGGATAGGAGCGTACAGGCAATGACTCTGAATCTACCAACAAAGGACCCCGCAGCTGTCGCCGAGGAAGTACAGGCGGCATATCTTGCCATGTTCCCCGATGGCGACAAAAATTTCATCCCCAAAGCTTTCCAATGGGCCGTGGACGCCTTCACCGGTCGCAACCCCGGTTACCAGGCCGTTGACGCCCGTTATCATGACCTTGAGCATACTCTCCAGGGCGCGCTCTGTATGGCCCGGATCTTGCGCGGACGGTTTTTCGCCAAACCCTCCCTCATGCTCACGCAACGCATCACGGAACTGGGCTTTCTGTCCATCCTCCTGCATGATACCGGTTACTTAAAAAAAGCCGGCGATGACGAAGGCACCGGCGCAAAATATACCGTTGTCCACGTCGGACGCAGCGCCGATTTCGCCGCCGAACTCCTCACCCAAAACAATTTCGATGCCCGTGAGATCGCCAGCGTCCAAAGCATGATCTGTTGCACCGGGGTGGATGCCTTGCTGAAAGTCATCCCCTTCCAAAGCGACGTCGAACGCATCACCGGCCTTTGCCTCGGTGCCGCCGATCTGCTCGGCCAGATGGCCGCTGACGATTACATCGAAAAATTGCCGATCCTTTACTCCGAGTTTTCCGAAGCCTCACGTCTCACCCTTCCCAAAAACAACGTCGTCAGCATGTTCTCCAGCGCCCGGGACCTCCTGAATAAAACCCCTGATTTCTGGGAACGCTACGTCAAACCCAAACTCGACCGCGAGTTCGGCGGCCAACACCGGTACCTGAACGACCCCTTCCCAGCCGGGCCGAACCTGTACATGGAAAAAATCGAGGCCAATATCCGCAAACTCCGCATCCTCATCGCCTCCGAATCCGACACCACCCAATTCCTCAAACGCTACAAATACGTCTGATGTTCGGAGGGACGAGTTACACGAGTCCCTGAATTCTCCCCATCCTGTCTTTACCTTTGCGCTTTCGCGCCTTGGTGGTTCAAATCCACCCGTAAATCGTAATTTCCTATTGCACTCCCACCCGGTAAAAATACGGCCCCGCATTCGTCGCCGTCATGTCCAGGAAACTAGTCGTCCCGGCCTGTCCCATGATATTGTCCTGGATCGTTACAAACGGCTGTGTCAGATCCGAACTGCGCTGCACATAATACGCCACCGCCGTCACGCTCTGCCATGTCAACGTCGTTCCCGAGCCGTCATTCATCGGCGTGGGCGGCGACATCATCAGGACTGACGCCGAATTCGTTGGATTCAACCCCGCTATCGCCTTCTCCCAATTCGGCATCCCGGTGCCATCCATATCCGAATAATCTGCTGAGCCATCCGTCGGCAACCCATATTGCTGGGCCCAGGCGTAGGACAAGATGGAAGAAGGATTTTGAAATTCATAAGCGCCCATGTCCACCGTCCCGCCCGAGATCCGCGGGTTATTATCCAGGTCATTGGTCGCTGAGACGTAGTAATTATCCCCGGCATTGATGCACGGTGAGTTGGATTGCAGATGATAATCGCCGTCATCCGGATTCACAAAGACTGGATCATTAGTGATATTACCGATGCCGCCAGGATCCGGGGTCGTGCAGCAATAACTTAGTGTGATACCAAAATCGGTGCCGTAATTGCCGCCGTTATTGTCGTAAACGATACTGTTGTAAATAGGCCCATCATAGACACCGCCCCCTCCGAAAGTTCCCGGATCTGTTGGGACCGTGTTGCTGACCACTGTGCAATTGTATAGTGTGCTCCAAACAGCTCCGCCGCCGGCATAATTGGCCCAATTATTGATGCACAAACAATTGCTTAAAGTGCAGGCCTCCACTCCGCCACCCCAGGCTGCCTGATTGCTTTCCACCAGGCAGTCATCCAGCACGCAAAAAGCCGCCGCGCCCCCGTAAGCCGGTCGCGCATTATTCGAGAAAACGCAAAAACTCATCGTGGCGCCGTCCGCCCCACCGCCCAGATAACTCGCATAATTCGCCACCAACAGGCAATGGCTCAACGTCCCTCCATTGTCTCCTCCGCCCGTGGACCAGTCTTCCGGTGACATATTGTTGCTCATCACGCAATAGGATAAAATGTCGTCCATATCTTCGCAGAAAACGCCCGCGCCCGTATTCTCATTGCCGTTCTGCATGGTGAACCCGGTCACCAACACGTGATTCGTCAGGTACAGGCATCGCACCGCGCCGCCGCCATCGATCACCGTCGCCCCTGCGCCATTGACACTTTGCAGGCTAATCGGCTTGGCCACCGCCACCCGGTTGGTCCTGAAACCATACATGACCCGCACGCCCGTTTGATAAACACCGTTACTCACCATTACCGTGCCGCCCGCATACGCCGCATCGACCGCGTCCTGGATATTCGTCGCCGCCGTGGCCCACGTAAGATAAGGCGCCGCAGGCGTCGTGTTGCCCAACATCACATGGTGCACCGGGTTCTGCAGGACAGAGATCGTGATCGGAACCGCAAACGTTCCACCGGGATAGGACGTATTGTACACGGTATATGTCACCGTATAACTCCCGGGCGCGCTCCAGGTATGCGAATCAGCCAACAGATTGCTTTCCACGGTGCCATCATCGAAACTCCAACGGTTGGCCAAAGCATGACCTGAGATTTGCGCGGTAAAATTCACCGTGAATCCCGCGGCCACATTCGTGAACGTTGCCGTGATCGCCGCTGATAATGCGCCGGTCGCTGAATCGGCGTTATATTCATCGCACCCGATGGACGGCGGATTCATCCACGCCTCGCCGTCAATGTCCACCCCGCTCGTGACATCTGGGGTGCCCGCTCCGATGCATGGCGAGCTTCCATTGATGTGCTCTTCATCCGCCAACAACGGATCACCCGTGATATTGCCCACGCCATTCGTCGCCGGCAACGTCGTGTCGCAGTACGACAAGCTGCTGTCATCGGAATAATTCGTCCCGTTAGGCGCGGTGTTGAAATAAATGATGCAATTGGTCGCCGTACAGGAATTCACTCCGCCGCCTGTGGTCACCGCCGAATTATAAACGACCGTGCAATTGATTAATGTGCTGCCGTAGGCGCCGCCGCCATTTGGCGGCCAACTCCCCGCGCCTTCCGCCCGGTTGTTTGCCAGCAAACAATTGACCAGGGTGCAAGCACTCGCTCCGCCGCCCGTCAACGACGAATTCCCCGTGATCACGCAATTCGTTAGCCAACAGGCCGAGGCCGCGCCGCCATTGGCCGTGTAATCATCGTCAATATATGTGAAATTTCCTGTCAGGGTGCATTGCGTCAGCGATGAATTGTAAGCCCCTGCGCCGTAATAACCCCGGTTATCCACCATCAGACAATCAATCATCTCATCGGTGGATGCCGCTCCGCCTTCCCAACCATAATTGTTGGTGAAAGTGCAATCGATCGCCGTTCCGCCATAAATGCCGCCGCCGTCACCCTGCGCCGTGTTATTGATGAAAACGCAGTTCGACACCACCACGCTCGATGATTCGCACCATATCCCCGCCCCGCTCCATTCATGCGCATAATCTCCGCCCTGGATCGTCGCGCCATTCGTCAGGGTAAAGCCCGCCAGCATCGTGCCGTTGGTCATATAGACGCAACGCATGCCCGTCGTGTCAGCCGCCGTGAACCCCTCGATCGCCGTTACCGCCGGCCCGTTGACACTTTGCACCGACACCGATTTGTCGATCGCCACCGCGTTCGTGACGCCAAAACCTTCCACCGTCTCCCCCGCGCTCTGGTAAATCCCGTTCGTCACCATGATCAAATCACCATCACTCGATGCATCGATCGCATCCTGGATATTTGTCGCAGCAGTCGTCCAATCGGCATAAGGGGCAACCGGGGTCGGATTATTAATGTTCACATAATGGGTGCCGCCGTGAAATTCATAAGCTCCCATGTCCACGGCGCTGCCGACGATGCGCGGGTTGCCATCCAGGTCCGTGCTCCCGGCAGCCTGGGTGTTGTCGCCGGTATCAATGCATGGTGAAGAGATGCGCAAATGAAAATTTCCGCCCTGCGGATAAATGAACGCCGGGTCGTTGGTGACATCACCCACACCGCCGGGGTCCGGCGTGGTGCAGGAGTAATTCATTGAGCTGAAATCGTAATTGGCTCCCGCGGCATCATTGTCATACACGATGCAATTATTCAGGCTCCCGAAAGCATCCCCCGATCCATTATCAGCGGAGTTATAGGCCTCAGTGCAATTATAGAGCGTGCCGCCAAAATCGCCTCCCCCATACGACCCAACTCCCAGGGTGGCCCAGTTATCATAAAACAAGCAGTTGTAGAATGTGCCGCCATACGCACCCCCTCCAAAATCACCGGCAGCATTGGAAACAAACACGCAATTCGACACCGTGGCCCCGGCCACGCACAAAATACCGCCGCCGGAGGTATCGCCTCCATCCTGGACATCGTTCCCGCCTGGCAGAGTCGCCCCGCCGGTGATCGTAAAACCGGTCAGCGACGCGCCATTCGTCAGATACACGCAGCGGACCGCCTCTGTGCCATTGGTTGTGCCGGATATTTGATAGCCCTGGATGGTTGTCATCTGCGCCCCATTCATGCTTTGTACAGCGACCGCCTTGTCTATGACGACGCGGTTTGTGAGCGTGGATCCAATCACCGTCCGTCCGCCCGCTGCATAAACTCCATTCGTCACCTCGATCAGATCGCCATCGCTCGATGCATCGATCGCATCCTGGATATTCGTCGCCGCCGTGCTCCAATCATCGTAAGGCGCAACCGGATTCGTGCCGTTGGCATCCACATAAAACGTCGCGCCCTCGGCACGAAAAATGGAAAAAAACGCCAACAAAAACAATAAAGCCAATGCTCCTTTAATAGATTTCATACGCCTTGCTTGAGTGACACCGACAATACGCCCTCTTGAATCAATCCGTCAATTTCAAAAACGACCCTTCACCGCTTTGTAACATGAATTATTGTAAGGCCAGATACTACACTACTTTGGCATCGACGAGTACCTGTGCGAAGAGGCAAAACCGTTTGGGAGGGCGACGTGCCCGCGAGCCTTACATTTATTCGAAAGGGCGAGTTCCACGAGCCCTGACTTGCATCAGGCCGAAGGCCTGCACCATCGTAGCCCAGGGCATCGCCCTCGGAACCGGCACACGAACATTTGTCGCCCTGAAAGGGCAATCCATTTTCAATCCTCTATCCTCCATTATCGCTTCGATTGACGCAGCCCTTCCCCGCAGCTACCTTATATAAATCGTAATGATTGCAAATATCGCCAAATCAAACTCCGCCCAGCCCGCGTTTCGCGTTGGCGACGAGCGCCTCGTCAAACTGACCTCCAACGCCGCCCTAAAAGTTTCCTCCCTCCTCAACCGGCAAGGCCGCCCCAACGGCGTCCTGCGCGTGGCCGTCGTCGGCGGCGGCTGCAGTGGCCTCCAGTACAAAATGGACCTCCAGGACGCCCCCGCCAATCGTGACATTCTCGTCGAAAGCGCCGGCGTCCGCGTCGTCGTTGACCCCAAAAGCGCCCTCTACGTCACCGGCAGCGAACTCGACTACCTTGAAACACTCGACGGCGGCTTCAAAGTCACCAACCCCAACGCCGCCACCACCTGCTCCTGCGGCGAAAGCTTCACCGCGTGACGGATTATTTCGCCCTGTTCCAGCGGTTAAAATAACTGAACAACCGGTAAAGCCTTTCAATTTCCGGCAATAGTTTTTGCCGGGCGGCAGCCTCTGAGCTCATCCAGGTTGAGTCCACAGATTTCAATTCATCATCCAATCGTTTGCGCAAAACGCCAAGTTTATTTTTCAGCGAGTCCAATCGCGCGATCCACTCCTGGGCGCGTTCGAAGAACTGGACGGCA
>Ga0206942_1170_pt1 | contig 18904 bp, 18 predicted proteins | sample Alteio_BWOrgHeat_6_FD_153253 | JGI IMG/M metagenome (GOLD analysis project Ga0206942, IMG submission 153253) | Enriched cells from forest soil in Barre Woods Harvard Forest LTER site, Petersham, Massachusetts, United States -... | ecosystem: Environmental > Terrestrial > Soil > Temperate forest > O... | reverse complement strand
ATTGATTGTTGCCTTGATTGCAGCAACAGAAATTTATTTTGGATTTTTACAACATCGTGAAGTTGCAAGTAATGTCAAAATTGATGGTGTATTTCTCACAAAACCCAAAGAAATTAATAACTTTAAATTGTCGGCATCCAACGCTCAAACTTTCACAAAAGAAAATCTGAACGGGCATTGGACATTGATGTTTTTTGGATTTACAAACTGTTCGATGGTTTGCCCAACCACGATGGCTGCATTGAATGGCATGTATAAACAATTGGAAAAGGATTTACCGGCTGATCAGATGCCACAAGTTGTGATGGTTTCGGTGGATCCTGATCGCGATTCCGTGAAAAGAATGAAAGACTATGTAACGGCTTTCAATCCAAACTTCATTGGCACACGCGCAGATATTACAGAAACTGTTGCGCTTGAAAAACAACTGAATATTGCAGCAGCCAAATTGCAAGTCGATGGTCAAGGCAAAAATCAATATACCATTAATCACAGCGCGGAAGTGTTGCTGTTCAATCCAAAAGGACAGTTACAAGCCTATTTATCATTCCCGCATAAAGCTGAACAGATGGCCGAGGATTATAAACTGATTATCAAGTCAACGGTGTAACGCATGCGCTATCTAAAAATTATTTTTATTTTATTTTCCTGCATTACAGCCATGAACTGTGCGCAGTCCGAAACTTTTTTACATGATATCCAGGGAAATGCGATTCCGATTTCCTCCCTGAAAGGAAAATGGATTATCATCAATTACTGGGCGGACTGGTGTGACAGTTGTGTGGAAGAAATTCCGGAACTCAATCAGTTTTATCAAAACAATCAGGATAAAAATATTGTGATATTAGGCGTGAATTACGATCACATGCCGATCACAGAATTGCAAGCGGCCATTCATAAAATGAATATTGCCTATCCTGTCATCCTGGAAGATCCTGCCAGTGTATGGCCAGTCAGTGAATTTGATGCATTGCCTGCGACTTTTATTATTGGGCCCAACGGAAAAATCATGAAAAAAATCATGGGTGAAAATACGGAAGAATCCTTGCTAACAGATCTTCATGAATTACAAAAAAAAATGCAGAGCTGATAACTCATGAATAAAAATCTCTGCATGGTTTTCATCATCAGTGCATTGATGCTGAGCGGAGTAGGCGGTTTTTTTCTTTCAATTTATCTGCATCCAAATGATAGCGTGCCGAAACCGGAAGGTGTCAACGGAGATGTTCAATTAATCGAGACGTTTCATTATCCTTCGACTTTTGTGAAACAGTTGAAGGGAGACCCAAATGCCGGGCAAAAAATTTTTAAACAATTTTGCACGTCATGTCATGGCAATCCACCGATGATTGATATCAAGGCTCCGGAAATCGGTGATAAAAAAGCCTGGCACATCAAACAGCGAATGGGAATGAAAGCGCTGATGAAAATCACCACGACCGGTGCGGGTGCCATGCCCGCACGGGGTGGGTGTTTTGAATGCAGTGATGAACAATTGCGTGAAACGATTCGGTATATTTTGAATGAAAGCCGATGAATCAAGGCATGTCAAAGATAACAATAGTCAGGACCTGTTACAACAAATCGCCTAAAGGCGGATAAATAAAAACCTCAATACAATCAACTAGTTATCAAAAAATCCCTCAAAAAAATTTTGCGTGATGTCAAAATTTGTTAGTATAATCAATAAGTTGTGTACTTTCTTCCGGTAAAAGTCGCTAAAATGCAGTAAGTTGCTGCTAAAATGCAGTAACTTGCAAACATCTGTTTACTTCACCCCAAACCGTTCATGTACTTCCCAGGCCATTTCTTCACGAATCACATCATCCACACGCGCAAGCTCTGGTCCAACTTTCAACCATTCATGCAATGCGTTCACTTTACCCGCCTCGCCACACGCCAGCACTTCCACACGGCCATCCGGCAAATTACGCGCCCAACCGGTCAGACCCAATTCTTTTGCCTTATCCTGAGTCGACGCACGAAACCAGACTCCCTGCACTTTTCCTGATATAAAGTAATGCATGCATACTTTTTTCTGCATAAAAATCCCTGATTAAAATGATGAATGGCCTGTATAATACAACAACTCTTTTGTTTAAACATCCGGACGATACTGCTGATATGGCAACTCTAAAAAAATACATGGCTCTGGCAAATCCGCTTTACTGGCCCGCCTGGCTCGGTATTGGTATTTTATGGCTCATCATCCAATTGCCGGTGCGATTGCGTTTAAAACTTGGCAAAGGCATTGGCAAACTGATTTATGTTTTTCCGAGTAAATTAAAACACATTACAACCGTAAATATTAAAATCTGTTTTCCGGAACTTTCACCCGAAAAGCAGCAAAAACTCGCGAAAGATAATTTTGAATCGTTAGGCATTGGCGTGATTGAAGCAGCCATGGCATGGTGGCTTCCGGATGAAAAACTGAATCATCTCTTCAAAGTCCATGGACTGGAATATGTCGAACAGGCTTTTGCAAAAGGTAAGGGAATTATTTTACTGGGACCGCATTTCATGTGTCTGGAAATGGCAGGGCGATTGCTCAGCGCGAAATATACATTTGCCGTGATGTATCGTCCGCATAAAAAAAAGTTGATTGCATTTATCATGGAACGCTTTCGGCAGAAGCATTACATGCAGGTTATTCCACGCAATCGTATTCGCGAATTAATCCGCGCATTAAATAACAATGTTGCGATCTGGTATGCATACGATGTAGATGCAGGCAGAAAAAGCAGCGTTTTTGCGCCTTTTTTTGGTGTGCCCACTGCATCGCTCACTTCCGTGTCACGCCTTGTTCGCATGAGTAATGCTGCGATTGTTCCGATCAGTTTTTATCGGCGTGATGATGATTTTAATTATGACGTTGTTTTATATCCACCGATTGAAAATCTGCCGACGGGTGATTTGCAACAGGATGCGACGATATTAAATCAGGCATTGGAACGCGCGATTCGCGAAAAACCGGAACAATATGTTTGGCAATACAAGCGCTTTAAAACACGGCCGGAAGGTGAGCCGAGGGTGTATTAAGGCGCCTAACCTGTTACCATTCCCCCCGAAATTTTCCGGGGGAATGGATAGAACAAATGCTTCTCGCTTTTACTTAGCCACGTCCAAATTTCACAACTGGATTATTCGTTGTGTTATCCTGGATAGGATTGGGATTGGCGCTCACAGAAGAAGCCCCGGAAAGAGGAAGCGCATTCACAGAAGAACTGCCGCCAAACAGAGCACCGCTAAACCCGGATACCGAAGTGGGCGGCGTATCAACACGGGTGGCTAGAGGCGCAACAACTTGTGCCGCCTGTGATCGCGATTGCCTTTCTTGCAAAACCTTCATTTTAGACCTCAGGTCGACCGCAGTATTATACATTTCACAAATGATGCTCTCAGCATGGCCATAAGTGGTCGGCTGCTTCTCCGTGAAATTCGCATATTTGTCATTTAGGGACAGAATAACATTGTCTTTTTTAAACTCAACCCAGCTTTCTCCTTGTCCAGATTCAATTTTTTTTCTGTCATATTCAGTGCGATATGGATAGCCATCACCATCAGCGAAATCGTAATAGTCGTGACAAGCTTTTAGTGCATCCTCCCATACTTTTTTTGCCCGCGCACGTACTGCAGCAGCTTTTTCACTGGAAGGATCCCAAGGATCTGTATTCATTATTGCCAATTCCCCTTCTGCGCTCTGAAGAAGATTCTCCATATCCTTGAATCCTTCTTCGTTTTCATATCCAGAAAAATTGTCTGCTTTTTTCAGGTCATAGTAACGCTGAGCATTTTCTATACGAGAACTCACCCCCTTTCCCAGTTCAGCACCACGGCTCTGTGTCACATCAAGTTTCTTATTTTCTTCTGCTATGTACCATTTTATTGCATCAATGGCAGTCATTAAACGTCTGTATGCTTCTTCTACTGGATGCAAGGCGATATTGCCGCCAAAAGCAGGTTGTTTTTCTTCCACCTGGTTTTCTTTTTTCGGGGTTGCAGGACGTGAACCGCTCATAGTATAAAGCCTCGCTTGTGAATTTTCCGGTTAAAAAAAAATTGTAAATTATCCAGCTTAAGAAAAGCTTAAGAGAATGCAATAATGGATATGAAACCTGCAAGCTGTATATCTGAAATCGGGATGACAGTTCTTAAGGTAGCGCCATTGATCTGAAGGTGTATTAAAATATAACTTATGGAACAAAATGACTAATGTTAAGGTCTTTAATATTTTTAAAATGTTTTCGATTGCCGGTTGAAAGAATTAAATTATTTTCAATTGCTGTAGCCGCGATAATCGCATCACCTGTTCGCAGCCCTGTAGATAAAGAATACTCCTCGATATAGATAGACGCCCTATGACCAATATTTTCGGTGAACGGTAAAATTTCAAATGCATAGTCCGATAAAAAAGAACGCGTAACTTGTTGTTGACGTTTTGATTGTGGACATTGCAACAATTCCATATAAGTTTGGATAGATATTTTTCTTTCATCCGTTTTATTAATAAGGTTTGCAGCTTTTTTATTGGCACGTTGTACCCAAATGAGAATATCCGTATCAAACATCACTGTAGCGTCCACCCCGTAATTTTTGAACCTGTTCTGCAACAGATAAAGTCTGATTTTTAGTCATGCCATAAAATGCATGATCCTCAACTTTTTTAGCTGTCATTTTTATAACAGGCATGATAATGCCAATTTTTTTAGAATGATAAAGCACCTCAACAGACTCATTACGCGCCAAGGCTTTGATGACATCATTCATGTGATATCTCAAATCAACAATAGAAGCTTTCATACGATCTCTCATTTTTAAATGTGTATAGTCTTATTATACATATTTAAATCATTTTAGATAAGCCTTAAATCGGTAAAAATTAAATTTGCCTATTATTTGATCTAAAGAAAGGCGGGGTACTCCCCGCCACTTTATCTTTATGATAACCCAGGCTTCACTGCTACCTTATCTGCTGCTGCGTTATCCTGAACAGGATCGGTCATGGCAGGAGGAGATTCGGGAACGGGTGAAAGACGACTGTTAGGGAAAGTCGGCGCTTTATTCTCAGTAGAACTATTGCCAAAAAAACTTCCGTCATACGTGGATACCACCGGCGTGCAAGGCACATCAATGCGGAGGTTTTCAAATTCATTTTCTGCATCTGTTTTGATAACAGGCAAACTTGTTTTATCATCAACTTCTTCAGCAGCAACATGCATAACCAACGCGACTGGCAGCGTTTTCAGTTCATTTATAAAATTATCAAGTTCCCCGCAGAAAATAACATCAGCTTGCAAATGAAGGCCAGGAAGTGTAATGGTTGCTTCTACAAACTCTTTAGCTGTTTCTGCCAATCTATTTAAAGTTTCGAGCTTTTTGATTTTAATAGAATCATCCAGATTATCGATAACCCTCTTTGCGGAAGAATACCTTTCCTGAATGCTCTTTATGAAAGGGTGATCTTCAGTGAGTTGCTTCTCAGCCATTGCCTGTGCTTTATCTTCCATGTCTTTAATTTCACGGTTGAAAGCATCTAATTCCTCTTGCTCCGCCTGTTGCGTTTTCATTTCCGATATACGCGCACGTATGGCATCCATTCTGCACATCTGCAGGCGGAAATCAGGATCTTCTCCTTCAGCATCATGAAAAGGAGTTACCTTTTCAAGGCCATCCAGCGCTTTCTGCAATTGCTCGATAGACATGCTGTCAATTGCAGATACTTTTTCTTCTTTCACTTCCAATGTCGGGTCTGAAAGCGCAGTATTAGCTGTCTGTGATTGATATTGCTGTAGTTTTCCTGTTTTTAGTTCCAGTTTCAGAGCAATGTTATCAAGGTTGATAATGATTTGCTCGCCACTGCTGTAAGTAATCGCCTGCTCGTTATTCAATTGACCGAGTTTACCGAGATCCTGAAGAATACCGGCTCTTCTCGATTGAGCATAATACGGGTATTTGTCACGCAAGTCGTAATAGTTGTTACAGGCTGCTGTTGCACGATTGAACGCTGCTTCTATCTCCGCGACTATTTTCATCGCTCTCTCGCTGGAAGGAACCCAGATATTCTCCTTTATTCTTTCTATGTCTGCCTCCATTCGAGTATTAAACTGCCTGAAAGAACCCAAATAATCTTCGTTCAGAAGAAAATCATTTCTCTTTATTGCTTCATACTCAACAGTCAGTTGCCCTTCACCACTAAGCAGTTCGCTCATTTCCGCATTAGATTGTTTTTTTTCTACAAGCCGTTTCATTTCACGGAAGAAAGCCATTGCGCGTTTATATTCTATTTCTATTAAATTTTTTAGTTCCGCACTCGATTGCGAAGCGATATTGTCGACAGGAGCAGAATCTTTTTGTTCCGGCAGTGTGCTCTCATCTTCAGAATCAGAATCAGAAGATAAATTGGCGTTGTGCATCATGGTATAAAGCCTCGCTTGTAAATTGCCTAGTTAAAGTGAAAAAAAATTATAGGCAACCTGGCTTAAGAAAACCTTAAGAAACCAATCAACCCGGCCCTCTTTTTTTCACTCATGCGCTTTCCATCATGGCATGCCTCCTGAACACTGTCACCATCACATCATCCCGACCCATTTTTCCCGTCGCGATAACTTGCATCGATTTTCGTGTATTTTCTGGCAATGCATAAAAATTTTCTTTCGATGACACTAAAAACATCGATACAGATTTCGCGTCTTTCACATCCGAAATAAATAATGGATCTTCTTCACGTGGCATGTTTATCAAATATTTAATGACAAATCCATCACGACCTTCGTGATAAAAAGCCAGGCGCGCATGTGATTTTTCACGCAGACTTTCAATCTGTAACACAAAATTCCGTGTCTGATTCGCTTGCAGATTAATTTTTTCCACAATATACACATTAACTGTAAAAAATGTTATGACAGCCATACAAAAAATCCTGTCTTTATTTCGGATAATCAGCATCGCAATCTGTATCGCGATAAAAAACAAGGATAAAATGCCATAACTCAAATCGACATGCTTATGGTATAGCACAAACAGGATGCCCAAAGCCAATAACGGAAAAATTTTGCAAATCCAATAAAAAACTTTCTTTAACCCACATAAAAATCCAGTCTGTGCAGTTACAAAAAAACACGAGCAAACCAGTGCCAATGCAGGTGCAACTGACAAAATATAACGAACTTTTTTGTCCGCGGGAATACTCAAGCCCAGCATAATAACAAACAACCAGGCTGCCAATAAACGCAAAAACCGGATTTCGGGCGAAGCATTTTTTCTGAAAAGCTGTGTAAACTTTCCTGCTAAAACAAGAAGAGCCAACAGGTAAGTCACTGCGTAAGCACCGATACTTTCCACAAAATAAAAATAATGTGGCGGCGTACGATTCACTTTCATGCGTCCTGCCACTTCCATCCGAATGACATCTTGCATGAAATGGTTACCACCCACATGCCAGGCCATATCCAATAAAATTCCCGTGCATGTAACCAGCAAAAACGCACTGAGCAAACTGACAATCATCCAGGATTTCCAATTTTTTTCCAGTAAATAAAACACGCTCAACACACCGGCGGGAATAATGATACCGACAGGCCCGCGAATTGAAAAACTGATCACTAGTAACAAACCGAACACCCACCAGGGTGGCGTTCTGTTTTGCACGCTTGCAGAAAAAGCAAAATAAAAAATCCACGTCGTAGCCGCCGCCACATACATGTCGAGCGAAATCGTACGTGCTTCCGTTAAAAATGCCAGCGTAAATATTAAAAACCCCACGCTGTACCAGCCATATTTGCGTTCTTGCGTCGCACCGATCAGATACGTTGCAGACAGTGTTAATGCTGCAGCCACAGCACTGGGAAATACAGCGACCCATTTGTTCAACGTGCCGAATAGTTTGGCAGTAAAATAAATGAATACTGTCGATGTGACCGGATAATCCGGATAAGGCTCCTGATACGTTGTTGGAAACCAGGTCAATCCATGCCGCCACATTTCCAGAGCAAACAAATAAAAACGCGATTCAAATCCAATAATTTCCTGATGCTGCAAACCCAGCGTGAATAAAAATAATCCGCAGAAAAAAATGAAGACTGCATCCAGTTTAATTAAACGATTTTCGATCATTGATTTTTTTCCAGATAATCTGATCAGGCTTAAGAATTAAAAAAAGCATTTTACGGAAATGGGGGGTTTAATTCAATATAACATTTTTAGCCGGGTTTAAATGTATTGCTTGCAGGTTGCTGGTCGAAGATGGGTTGGTTTGCTGCTGGTTGAGATCTCATACGTTTTCGATTTTGAAAAGCTTCCAAAGCTTTGTTTGTGCGTGCTTCCCTGGAAAAATCAACTCCTTTCTCCAATTCTTCAATTTTCTGTATTTTTTCAGTGACCCGTTCCATTCTTTGTTGTCCTTGATGAAGTGGAAAACCGGCAGAAGAAATACTTGAAGCATCCACCTTCCATTCAACTAATTCTGACTTTTCCTGCCTTGCAATTATCAATAAATCTTTCGCCCATTCCACACGCTTCATTTGTACTTTATCTGCATAAGACGCTATTTCGTAAAAATCGCCCTGCCTTTTTACTACTTCTTCAGAAAACTGCGCAGCAACTTTGTCAATATCCCTGTCCAAGCTATTATCCATTAGATCAGAGTGAACAGTCCCTAAAAGTATTTTTGCAAAACCCTGACGAAGATCAGACATAAATTCGTCCTGATCAAATACTTCATGACTGTCAAATCTCTCTTGCATAACTTTATTGATTTCTCTGGCTGTATTTTCTACATTGACGGATGCTTTTTTTGAGCCAATTTCCACTTCCAAGCCATCATCTTTTTTCACAAACATACTTGTTAGAATACCGACAACATCTTCTTGGAACTGCTCCAGAAATGTTTTTCTTTGCTGCATCCTATCGTTTTCCATTTTCTCAATAAATTCTTCCATGCACGAAATATATTGAGTGATTCTTTTAATACATTCTGAAATTTCCAATACCAATCGCTTTATCCAATTCACAGATTCATTATTTTCATCAATCGGTTGCACATTCTGACTGGCATTCAATTCATGTTTTTCGAATCGTTCTTTTTCCTGTCGCCACTGATCTTCCTGTTCTTCATCCAGCTCTGCCTTTCTGAGGCGCTCCTGTTTATAAGCAATTATCGCTGAATGTATTTCGCTTTGTTCAACATCATACAAATGCATAGTCCGCGTGAGTTCTTCATTTCGTTTTCGTTTGCTCGCATGAGAGCTTGAAGAGACCAGATTAGCCTGTAATTCTTCCACCCTCAGACCAAGCGGACTTGTCTTGTCAACCAGATTCATCACATCACGATTGATGTGATCCTTATATTTTTTAAGACTAACCATGGCTTTTGCAAAATGATTAGCATCATCTCGATTACGCACAAAAAACCTCCAGATCTCACTCTGCTTATCTATATTCTACCGCGTATTTATCGCACAAAGAGCAAAATCTACTCAATTTTCTTGTTGCATTAAATGTTGTCATGTGTATAATTGCGCACAGTTTAACCTATAATAATCATTCAAATAAAATTTGCGCCAAGCGGGGAAATCCTTGTATTTATTATTTTTTTAGGAGATCTCTTATGTTACGTAATGCCCCAACAGCTGTATCAAACGCTAAAGAATCTGTATTAACAGCAGGAAAACCATCCAGCACACTGACAACTGCCGAGTTATTAAAATTCAGGCATAATGAAATTGTATTTGCTGGAAAAGCCACAGAACTCATTCGCCCTGTCACTGCATTCAAACGCATGACTGAGCAAAGAAGCGAAGCAGAACTTAAGCTCCTTGAAAAACTGAACGCATATTTTGATGAATGTGAAACAATCAATCCAACGATTCAGACTGCATCAACCACGATAGGCAAACTTGTTCAGGACGGTGAAGCTCTGAACAGTGAAATAATGGCTATAATCAACCCCCAAAGCTTAGCACCTCTCCTTGCAATGGCTCTGCCAACAGAAGCTGAACTCCTGAAACTATATAATGATATCGTCCTTAAAGGTGCCAAAAACGAGAATGATGTCCAAGCTGAAACATGGAATACCAAAAACACTTATCTTGCAGCAATTAAAACAGCTCATGACGTTAAAACAAGCCTTCGCACTGAAAACCAAAGTAATAATGAAGTATTAAATGGGATTAAAGAAACACAGCCTGATCTGCAAATCAATCTGGCTAATTTGCGTCAGATTGCAAGCAAACAACTCAAGCCTGTTAACCCAGCCCCCGCTGTATTGACACGTTAACCACCACATGCTGCCAGCAGATTCCCATCTGCTGGCATGATCTATTTCCTTTCCTCCAACTAACTTTTTCCATGCACCCGTTTTTTTTATATGCTAAAATCACGCACTTTTACTAATAATTGCAGCCTTAACCTCATGAAAAATCAATTACCTGACTTTAGCAAGGCATCCGTTCTCGTGATTGGCGACCTCATGCTCGATCGCTACTGGTTTGGCGATGCGGCGCGCATTTCGCCCGAGGCGCCTGTCCCGGTTGTGAATATTAACCATATCGATGAACGCCCAGGCGGTGCAGGTAACGTCGCTCTCAACGTATCAGCGTTGGGCGTAAATACAACTTTGATCGGTGTTATCGGCAAGGATGAGTCAGGCCATACTTTGACAGAACAACTCGCTGCAGCCGGTGTAAGCCATGATATTCACTGTGTAGCAAACATTCCAACCATCACCAAACACCGCGTCATCAGCCAGCATCAGCAATTGCTCCGCATGGATTTTGAAGAAAAATTTCCTGCGTTTGATCCGGCGAGTATTATCAAATATTACACTCGAAATCTGGATAGTACGAACCTCGTGATCCTGTCGGATTATGGCAAGGGAACACTCGCCTGTGCGCCCGAACTGATCCAGCTCGCGAAAAAGGCGGGCATTACCGTCCTAGTCGATCCCAAGGGAACCGATTACAACCTCTATCGCGGCGCAGATTTGATCACACCCAATTATAAGGAATTCGAAACAATTGTCGGTAAATGCCACAACGAACACGATATTGTCGCGAAAGGCCAGGCACTGTTAAAACAGCATGGTATTAAAGCACTCCTGCTGACGCGCGGCGAACGTGGTATGACACTGATCCAGCCCAATGAAGAAGAAATGCATTTGCCCGCCCATGCGCGTGAAGTGTTCGACGTGACAGGCGCGGGGGATACCGTGATTGCAGTTCTCGGCGCGGCGCTGGCTGCAAAAACAACAATATTCCAAGCGATGAAACTGGCCAATCTGGCAGCCAGTCTGGTGGTTGCAAAACTCGGTGCAGCGACAGTCAGTGCACCCGAACTGAATGCAGCCCTTTCGGATAACATCGCTGCAACAGGGGGTATCGTGAATGAAGAGCAATTGCTGCTGGCTATCAGTGAAGCGCGAACGAAAGGTAAACGCATTGTATTTACCAACGGCTGTTTTGATTTATTACACGCCGGTCACGTCACCTATTTGCAACAGGCGAAACAATTGGGCGATATCCTGGTGGTTGCGATCAATGATGATGACTCTGTAAAACGCCTGAAGGGTTCAGGTCGCCCGATCAATTCGGTTGAACAACGCATGACTGTTCTGGCAGGGCTCGGCGCTGTCGATTGGGTTACTTCCTATTCCGATGACACACCCGAGCGCCTGTTAAAAATACTGCAACCGGACATTCTGGTAAAAGGCGGCGACTATACAACCGAAGGAGTCGTCGGCGCTGAAATCGTTCGTACGTATGGAGGCGATGTTCGCGTACTGGGTGTTATAAAAAATCTGTCAACAACCGGCATTATTGATCGGGTTGTTCAACAAAAATCAAGTGAATAGGATACAAGACACATGGCTGAAATCGGGAGTCTTTATGTCATTTCTGCGCCTTCCGGCACAGGCAAGACAACGCTCGTCAAAACACTGGTTGACTCCCTGTCGAATATTACCGTATCGATTTCCCACACAACGCGTACCAAACGGCCGGCAGAAGTGCATGGCATCAATTACTACTTCATCACGGACACCGATTTCCAACACATGATCGAGCACGATGACTTTCTGGAGCATGCCACTGTATTTAACTGCATCTATGGCACCTCGCGCGCCTGGGTCGAGGAAACACTGCGCCGCGGCATGGATGTTATCCTGGAAATTGACTGGCAAGGCGCCCAACAGATTAAACGTCTTGTCCCTGACTGCATTTCCATTTTCATTTTGCCGCCGTCTCTTGACGCATTATCCCAGCGTTTAAAGCAACGCAACCAGGACAATGCCGAGATCATTCACAAACGCCTCTCGGATGCACAGGAAACGATTTCCCATGTTCTGGAATACGATTACGTTGTGTTGAATGATGATTTTAATACGGCCCTGAATGACCTGAAAACGATTGTGCTGGCAGGCCGGCTCGTCAAATCGCGTCAAATTAAAAAGCTTGCGCCTTTATTAATGGAGCTTGAAGCGCATTAACATACAGCTCTGTCATGCCAGCATGCTTTTAGCTGGCATCCAGAATGGTTAGAGACACTGGATGCCAGCTAAAAGCATGCTGGCATGACAAGTTATTTAGGTTATAATGACCGGCTTTGAACATATTAACCAGACAGAGGTATCGCCAGATGGCACGTATCACCGTTGAAGATTGCCTGGAAAACGTAGACAACCGTTTCGAGCTCGTGATGCTCGCTTCAAAAAGAGCCCGTCAGCTAATGCGTGGCAGTGTTGATCCAACCGTTCCATGGGAAAATGACAAGGCAACTGTCGTCGCATTACGTGAAATCGCAGCGGGACACACCGATTTCAGTGATGCTCATGAAATTGATCAGGCTCCAGTCGAACCTCACACAACAGAAGTTCTCCAGGAAACAATTATTACTACCATTATTGTCGATGATTCCTCCGCTTCTTCCGATTAATGTGAACCGGGCACGGCATTTGTGCCCGGTTTTATCATTTCACTTCTCAGATTCCTCTAAAATGATACATAATTAAGTAACAGTCAGGATTGTTTGAAATGATACCCTCCCCTCTTCCTTTCCTTCCCCCACAAAACGGGGGGAAGGGACGCACGGTAGCGGGATTAATATACAACCTTGATACTGTGAGTCCCTTCCCCCCGTTTTGTGGGGGAAGGAAAGGAAGGGGGGAGGGTATCATTTTAATACCTACGAACGCCTGATTATTTCATTTTTTAAAAAAACACCGGGGTGCAATCCACGTGTCAGAGTTTGAAGAATTACGCCAGGAGTTACAACACTATCTCGATAGTCACCCGATAGAAACCATCGAGAAGGCCTATATTCTTGCGAAAAAAGCGCACGAAGGCCAAATGCGCCATACTGGCGAACCCTATATTACCCATCCGGTTGCAGTCGCGCTTATTCTTGCGCAAATGCGCATGGATCCCGCGACGATTATCGCTGCGATTTTACATGACGTTCTTGAAGACACACCCGTCGAAAAAAAAGAGATTGTTGAACAGTTTGGCAAGGACATTGCAGATCTCGTCGATGGCGTTACCAAATTAACTCAAATTGAATTTGAAAGTCGCGCCCAGGCACAAGCGGAAAATTTTCGCAAAATGGTGATGGCAATGGCCCGCGATATTCGTGTGATTCTCGTGAAAATCGCTGACCGCTTGCACAACATGAAAACCATTCATTGCCTGCCACCTGAAAAACGTCGCCGCATTGCCAAGGAAACACTCGAAATTTTCGCGCCAATTGCAAACCGCCTCGGTATGCATGCATTTCGTATCGAGTTTGAAGATCTCGGATTCGCGGCTTTATATCCCATGCGCTATCGCATTTTGAAAGCAGCTGTTTCCAAAGCACTGGGCAGTCGTCACGAAATCATGGAATTAATCGATCAGGAAATTCGTAATAGCCTGAAAAAAACCAGCATCCCCATTCGTTCTTTAACGGGACGAGAAAAACATATTTATAGCATTTATAAAAAAATGCATGAAAAACATTTATCGTTTTCCGAAGTCATGGATGTCTATGGATTTCGTGTCATCGTTGACAAACCGGATACCTGTTATCGTGTACTCGGTGTTTTGCATAGTCTTTACAAGCCACTGACTCAACGTTTTAAAGATTATATTGCTATTACAAAAGCCAATGGTTATCAATCGTTACATACCGTTTTGTTCGGGCCTTATGGTGTTCCAATCGAAGTACAAATTCGCACGGAAGAAATGCACAAGATGGCTGAATATGGCATCTCTGCACATTGGCTTTATAAAACAGAAAAAGCGGTCTTCACGGAAGCCCAGCATCGTGCAAAAGCCTGGTTAAAAGGCGTTTTGGAGATGCATAAAAGCTCGAAAAATTCGCTGGAATTTATTGAAAACGTCAAGATTGATTTATTTCCCGATGAAGTATATGTATTTACACCCAAAGGCAGCATCATGGAATTACCGGCAGGCGCAACCTCGGTTGACTTTGCCTATGCCATTCATTCCGACATTGGCAATGCGTGTGTCGCGGCCAAACTGGATCGAAAACTCGCGCCATTAAGCACGCCCCTCACAAATGGTCAACAGGTTGAAATTATCACAGCACCCGGCGCTCGTCCGAATCCGGCCTGGTTGAATTTTGTTGTGACAGGAAAAGCGCGCAGCAATATAAAACATTTTCTAAAAAAACAGCATCATGAAGAATCGTTTGAACTGGGTAGGCGACTTGTCGAAAAATCATTAGGCAGTTTTGGTCTCAGCTTTTCAGAGATTCCTGAAAAACATTTGCAGGATATTCTTCATTCCACAAAACTCGAATCCATCCAGCATTTTTTTGAAGAAGTGGGCCTCGGTAATCGGACTGCATTGCTAGCTGCCAAACAACTGGCACGATTTGGCGAAGATGCCGACAAAATGCGAGTCCATGATCTCAGCCCCGCGCACCCGCTCGCTATTAAAGGGACAGAAGGCATTGCAGTCACTTATGGAAAATGTTGTCGTCCGATCCCAGGCGATCCGATCTGTGGTTACATTGAGCCTGGACGAGGTGTGATTGTCCATGTTGAACAATGCCCTACTCTCGAAAGTTTTCGGAAGTTACCCGATAAATTAATTCCATTGCGCTGGGAAGAAAAAGTTCACGGCGATTTTCCAGTCGATTTACGCGTAGATATTTTAAATCAGCGCGGCAGTCTCGCAAAACTGGCGCTTGTCATATCAGAATCCGAATCGAATATCGAACAAATCAATGCTGAAGAATTTGATGGCCGCTATTTCTCGGTGAACGTGACACTTACCGCTCGTGATCGCAAACATCTCGCAAAAGTCCTGCGCAAGATTCGTAAAAGTAAAAACGTCATTCGTGTTATTCGTTTAAAACCGCAGTTTCGTCGCAAAAATAAAACGTAAATTTCAAACTTAAACATTTTTTTGATAAACAACCTTCCCACCCACCATCGTCATCACCACATTAAACGCCTCATCCAGCACAACCAGATCTGCGTCTTTCCCAGGCAAAATACTGCCTTTTCTATCAAAAACATTTAACAGTTTCGCCGGATTTTCTGATGAAAAACGAATAACATCCTGCACATGACAATTCGTATATTTCATCATATTCTGAACGGCTGAAATCATTTTTAAAACACTACCGGCCAGTGTTCCATCAGACAAGGTTGCCTTGTTCTCTTTCACACGAACAGATTGCCCACCTAAATCATACAAACCATCTGCCAAACATTTTGCTCGCATTGCATCCGTCACCAGAATAATTTTTTCCCTGTCCTTTATTTTAAGAACCAGTTCGACGATAGCTGGATGCAAATGAATGCCATCCACAATTAATTCTGTTGATAATTTTTCAGATAACAATGCCGCCGTCATCGCACCCGGCTCGCGCTGATGAATGCCACGCATCGCATTAAAAAGATGTGTGACATGCGAACAGCCAGCATCAATAGCAGCCATTGTTTCAGCGTATGTTGCATTCGTGTGGCCAATCGATGCGATAATATTGTGTGATTTTAAATAACGAATCAATTCCAGACTATTCGGCAACTCTGGCGCGAGCGTCACCAGTTTAATCGCATTTCCCGATTTTTTTTGAAAAACGCGCAGACACTCCACTTGCGGCATTAATATATTTTTTGCGTTTTGCGCGCCCACTTTTTCAGGCGACAAAAAAGGACCTTCCAAATGAATTCCCAGCACATTGGCGCCCAAACCATTTTTCTTTTTTTCAATATAATTGCCAACATTCTGCAACACACGACTGATATCTTCCAATGATTCTGTCATCGTTGTGGCGAGCCAGGATGTCGTTCCTTCTGCAGCCAACGCCTGACTAATTGACGAAAGCGCACTGAACGTTCCATCCATTACATCAAAACCATTTGCGCCATGTGTGTGAATATCCACAAAACCTGGAACAAGATGATACGTATCTGGAAACGTGATCACATGATCCGATGAAATATTTTTTTGAGTCTCAATTGAATGAATTTTATTTTCACGAATCACCAGCGCTGCATTTTTTAAAATAGAACTTTCAGTATGAATGTCTGGGCCTGAAAGAATAATCACGTCTGGCTAACCTGATTGGCAACATGCTCGCGAACCATAAAAATGGCGCCTGAACTGGCATCTGCCTGTCGCGGCACAAGGCACGCGCGCAATTCTTCACATAACCATGGCTCAATAAAAGGAGCCATCCCGCCAAATAAACTGCACGGCAAACGTTTTTCACGCGCGTTTTGCAGCCTGATTAATGCCATACCGAGGCGATCGACTGCATGCGCGGCTTTTTTTAGCAGGCGCACGGCGGCAATTTCTTCCTGCTGGGAATGATTGATCACCAATGGCGCGAGACGCGCAAATTCGGTTGAGTTTGCACGATTCGCCCATGTGGTGAATGTCTCAATATCATTACCAAAAAAACTGAAAACATCTTCAGCGAGCGGCGATTTTTCGATGCGATGATCCAGCCACTGAAACGTCAAACGTGCCGCTTCCAGACCCAACCATGCGCCACCCCCTTCGTCATCATGTGGAAATCCCCAGCCACCGATTCGCGCTGATTTTCCTTGCAGAATTTCATAACCAATCACACCCGTGCCCACCACAATAATCGCGCCGTCCTTTCCCTTATGTGCACCCACGCAGGCAGCGTGCGCATCCGATGTCAGATGGATGGTCGAAAACGTATGTGGCGTTGATAAAAATCCATTTACAGCCTCGGGAATTTCGCAACCCGCCAAACCCAATCCCAAATGAAAATGATAATCTGTCGAATCCAGACGGATATGCGTTGGCTTAAGCGCTTCTTCCAGTGCGTGATAAATGGATTCCCAGGATTTTTCCACGGATAAAGCGATATTGGCAGGACCACCCACGCCTTGCCCCAGCAAATGTCCGACATTATTTTCGATACGAACTCTTGATTTTGTCGCGCCACCATCGACACCAATAAAAATGTCATCTGCCATTTTTTATTACCCTCTAGAAACTAAAATTAACACCCAACATCGGACCCAGTTCCCGCATGTTCCAGTTAAAATAATTTCGGCCACTCCCTGTGGTATACACTTGATATAAATTGCGATATCCCAAATAAAAAGCAACATGTTTCATCTTCGGACTTGCCGGTTTATAACCCACCATCGCAGCCCAATTGTAACTGTATTGCGTTTTCGTATTGGTACCGCCAACATCACCCGCCAACTGCACAACCCATCGCGGCCAATCGTATGTCATGCGCAAACCCACAATGGGATCTTGCCAATGATGGTTATTAGTAATTGTTCGATTGAGTAAACTGATGCGAACATTATTTAACGTATAACGATCACCCAGATAAGGTTCCAGTTGCAATTGTGTCGTAGAACCATTTGCCTGTAAAAATTGTTTTTGCAAAATGATATAGGAAATCCCTGCCGTAAAAAGACCCGATTTTGTTTTTTGATCCACCTTGATCGGGCCGACCATGGCATCATCGGACAGTACGATATAAATGCTATTTAAAAATAATCCGAAAGGTCCTTTATGTGCACCCAGCCACAACATGCCGCCGACATTCAACTGACTTAAAATATCAGAAAAACTTTCTGACAGATGCGCGTTAACAGGACCCACACCTACGCGACCATTCATATTTGCAGCCCACAAATATGGCGCGATATCAAATTGCCATGCAGGATTACTGGCATCCGCTGCGAGCGTCACGACGGGTGCTGCGAAAATTGCAGCAGCCAGTCCTATTTTTTTCAGGCAATGTATTGTCATATTTTTTTATGCCTTCGCTTTTAAAAATTGAGCCGTCTTGTCCTGAATCATTTCAGGATCGACAATCGGCATTTTTAAACGCGGTGCTTTTTCAGAAAAATCAATTTTATCCATTGATACAGCGCGCAGTGTCAGATCTGCATAGGTGCGATAATAAAATATTTTATGCGTCAAATCCTTAAAAACAACCCATTCAGTTGTGTCAGTTGTTATATTGCCGCTATCCGGCTCGCGAGCAAGACCCAGTGGAATATCAACATTATTAATAATATGTTCTGCCAGATTCAAGGCATCCGCCCCGGTATTTGCGGGATAAACCACTTGCAGAAATGTCGCGATTTTCACGAAACGCGAAGGCGGACTGATATCACCAGGCAATCCAATCATGCCGAATCCCTGACCATTCACTGCAAACGTCATGCCATTTTGAATAACCGGGTTCGGATTTTGTGGGCGCAAATGCACGTAATTGGCAAGATTCGTGATTTGCCAATCATACGAGGGCGAGTTTGTCATGACACCGATTTTATTATCATACACGTTTAGCTTCCCACCCACATATTCAACGACAATACTTTTTCCAGTTGTATCATACATCGCAAAATGCAGTGGAAAAATGGTATCGCCTGTTTGCGGAAGTTTTTCTGCAAACACGT